>ERZ773072.253-NODE-253-length-32837-cov-7.233573_pt1 | contig 32837 bp, 27 predicted proteins | sample MGYA00580617_ERZ773072 | MGnify/ENA primary metagenome ERZ773072 (study PRJEB29015, sample SAMEA2737970) | human oral metagenome | biome: human oral; feature: human-associated habitat; material: dental | place: China | collected 2122 ...
CCTGCTGGAAGCGGCGCTCCAGGGCGGGGTCCTTCTCGATGTTCTCGCGGTACTCATCCAGGGTGGTAGCACCGATCAGGCGCAACTCGCCACGGGCAAGCATGGGCTTGAGCATGTTGCCTGCGTCCATGGAGCCTTCGGATGCGCCAGCACCGACGACGGTGTGAATCTCGTCGATGAAGGTCACAATCTGACCCTCGGACTTCTTGATTTCTTCGAGGACTGCCTTCAGGCGCTCCTCGAATTCACCGCGGTACTTTGCGCCCGCGACCATGGAGCCCAGGTCCAGGCTGATGAGGGTCTTGCCGCGCAGGGATTCGGGCACGTCGCCGGAAACCATGCGCTGTGCCAGGCCTTCCACGACGGCGGTCTTACCGACGCCGGGCTCACCGATCAGAACGGGGTTGTTCTTGGTGCGGCGGGAGAGCACCTGCACGACGCGGCGAATCTCAGAGTCACGACCGATGACCGGGTCAAGCTTACCCGCGCGGGCAATGGCGGTCAGGTCGGTGCCGTACTTTTCGAGCGCCTGGAAGGTGCCTTCGGGGTCGGGGGTATCCACGGTGCGGTCTCCTCGGACGGTGGGGATGGTCTGTGCGATGAGCTCTGCGGTAGCGCCGAGCTTGTGCATTGCTTCAGCGGTGCTATCGGTTCCGCTGGCAATGCCGAGCAGAATCATTTCGGTGGAGACGTAGCTGTCACCGAAACCCTCTGCGCGGGTCTGTGCCGCCTGCAGAGCAGAGAGTGCGGCACGGCTGAGGGAGGCATTCTGCACGGAAGCGCCGGATGCCTTCGGCAGCTTCTTGATTTCGGCGGATGCCGCCTCAGAGATAGCGTCTACATCCAGGCCTGCAGCCTTGAGGACTGCTACGGCGACGCCTTCGCGCTGGTCCATGAGGGCCTTGAGGATGTGCGCGGTTTCAATAGTGGGGTTACCGGCGGTTTGAGCATTAGTATTTGCCGCCGAGATAACTTCTTGACTCTTGGTCGTGAACTTGTTCTCCATGACGTTCCTTTCGTGTTTCGAGGGGGCTTATCCTATGTGCCCCTGCATTACATAAATTGAGTCTACTTCACTCAACTATGTTTCGCAAGCCTCCTACAAAAAATTTTTCATATTTTTTCTCCCCACTTCACGCCCCTAGCCTCGGGTGAAATCCCCCGTCGAAACCGCATTGCTATACTGACCGGACTGGGCGCTTACGGGCTCCCACAACGACCGCAATACGAATGGGGACCCACATGAAAATACTGGTTCTAGGCGCAACCGGCCGCACCGGTCACCTCTTCACCCGCAAAGCCCTGGAGGAGGGGCACGCGGTCACCGCCTACGTGCGCAACCCCGATAAGGCACTAGCGCTTTTGGGGGCGCACCAAAATCTCACTATTGTTCAGGGAACCCTTGACGATGCCGAACGGCTTGCCGCAGCATCCTCCGGGCAGGACGTGATGGTTAGCATCCTGGGCCAGAAAGCCACGGTGCGGGAATTTCTCTCCTCCACGTTCATGCAGGAGCGCCTACCTTTCATCATGCAGACGGTCACGGGCGCAGGCGTGAAGCACTGCGTTCTGATGAGCGCCTACGGCGTGGGTGATACGGTGCGGACCGCGTCCCTGCCCATGCGCCTGGTGTGTAAGGTCATTATGCGCGGCATTTTCACCGACAAGGTTAAGGCGGACGCCCTGGTCGCCGAGTATCAGCCGTATATTTCGCGTGCGCATCCGGGCAGGCTGACCGATAAGCCCGGCAGGGGCGGGGTGAAGATATATGACATGGCGAAGGTCGAGCGGACTGCAGGTATCCCGACGATTGCCCGTGAGGACGTCGCCGATGCACTGCTCGCTATCGCCAAGAACCCCCAGAACGCGGGTACAGATTTTTTGGTGACGATTGGGAACGTCGTCCTACGCTCGCCCCAGAAATAAACCGGTAGGCTTAAGGCATGACGACTACGAACACCTTCCCCGCCGCCATTCTCTTCGACCACGACGGAACCCTCGTCGATACCGAGCCCGTATGGGCTGCCGCAAAGGTTGCTCTCACTGCAGAATTTGGCGGCACCTGGACCGAGCAGGACACCCTCGATTGCCTAGGCCTGTCGATGAAGTTCACCCTGGATCGCTTGCGCGAGCGCGGCGTAAACCTGCCGGACGAGGAGATTAACGACCTACTGGTGGCGAAGGTGCACGAAACCCTGGCGCAGCAGCCGGTCGAATTCCTGCCCGGCATTGAGCGTTTCCTCTCGGAGGTTCACGAGGCGCAGATTCCGGCGGCAATCGTCACGAACGCGACCACCTCCGTGGCTCGCCGCACCGCGAACGCGGCACCCGAGGGCACGTTCTCGGTGATTATTGGCAACGATGAGACCACCCACCCCAAGCCGGACCCGCAACCTTATCTTTTGGCGGCGGAGCGTCTGGGTGTTGATCCGACTCAGTGCGTGGCTCTTGAGGATTCCCCTTCGGGCGTGCGCAGTGCGACCGCGGCGGGCATGCGCGTCATTGTTGTGCCGGGCGAGTTGGAGGTTCCGGAGGAGCTGGGCACCGTGCGCCTCAAGCATGAGGAGCTGACCCTGGAGGCGGTTCGCGCGCTGGCGTAGCCGCCCGATTCGCACGCTGGATGCCCTGCCGAGAAAGCTCTGCAGAAAACTGAATACGCTTCACCGTAAAGGGTGGGATGCGCGATACGAGATACCGCGCGTCCCGCCCTTTACGTATGCATGGGCGGTGAGGGTTTGAGGTTGGCGCAACATGCAGATGACGATTTATTACGAATTACTCAAAATAAACTTGACACTGGTTTCTTAAAATGATTTACTCATAATAACGATTCGGTGGGGATACAAACCCCACCGAACCACAAGCATTACAGCATCATGAAGGAGACCATCATGGCATTCGCAAACTACACCGCACCCGGCCTGACTATCGAAGAAGGCAAGGGCATTTCCGAGGTTCTCCAGGCACGTCTGCACGACCTGAACGACCTGCACCTGCTGCTGAAGCACGCTCACTGGAACGTGACCGGCCCCGGCTTCATCGCCGTTCACGAAATGATTGACCCCCAGGTCGACACCGTCCGCGATTTCGTTGACGCTATCGCAGAGCGTATGGCAACCCTGGGCGCAACCCCCAACGGTCTGGCTGGCGCACTGGTCGCACAGCGCACCGTTGAGGACTACCCCGTCGGCCGCGCACGCGTTGCTGACCACCTGCGCGCTCTGAACGACGTCTACACCCGCGTGATTGAGGCTCACCGCAAGGCGATTGCATTCGCTGGCGAGTCCGACCCCGTCACCGAGGACCTGCTAATCGGTCAGACCGCTGAGCTGGAGAAGTTCCAGTGGTTCATCCGCGCATTCCTGGAAAACGGCGAAGGCAACATCTAAGCCAGTAGTCTAAAGACACGACTTTTTAGAGTCACGAACCGGGCGGGTGCGCCCTCCATTGTGGAGGGTGCACCCGCCCGGTTTCTGTGCTGTTTCGGTGCTTTTTCCCGACGTTTCGCCTCGCCCGCGGGGTACTCTAGAGTACGTTGAGGCGAACATTATTATCGGGTTAGGCCGTCCTAGATTTTCTGTTCAGAGTGCTCTAGAGTGGTTCACTGTTCATGACAGAGCGCACAGACATGAACGCATCATCAGGCGTAGGGATCCAGCCCTGCACGCACGGCACCCGTGGAAAGGGAACTATGAGCACGCACGCCCAGCACAAGAGCACCCAGCACGAGCACGGCGAAGAAACTGAGAAACTTCAGCCGGAAAACACCGCTACCGAGGCTCCGCAGGCCACCCGCCATAGCGCCGTCGCCTCCCCCTCCCCCGCGCAGATTAAGCGTTGGCGCCGCTACCTTGCCGATGAGGAGTCGGAGGCGCGCATCTACCGCTACCTGGCTCGCCGTGCCGAGGGTACCGACCGTGAGATTTTGCTGCAGGTTGCTGAGGCGGAGAAGCGTCACCAGCAGCATTGGCGTGACATGCTCGGCGAGCATGCGAATGTGCACGTGCGCCCCTCCCTGCAATCGCAGCTACTGCAGTTTTTGGCGAAGAACTTCGGTTCGGTGTTTATTCTGGCGATGGCTCAGCGCGCCGAGTCCCGCTCCCCCTACGCTGAGGATCCGGACGCCACCGAGGAAATGGCGGCTGACGAGGCGATTCACGAGGAAATTATTCGTGCCCTGGCGACTAATGGTCGCGAGAAGCTTTCGGGCAATTTCCGTGCGGCGGTCTTTGGCGCTAACGACGGTTTGGTCTCGAATCTGGCGCTGACTATGGGTATTACCGCCTCGGGCGCGTCCAGCTCGATGGTTCTGCTGTCGGGTATTGCGGGTCTGCTGGCGGGTGCGCTGTCGATGGCGGCGGGTGAGTTCGTGTCGGTGCGTTCTCAGCGTGAGCTGCTGGATGCCTCCCAGCCGACCCAGGTGACCCTGCGCGTTGCGCACGATTTGGATTTGGATTCGAACGAGCTGGAGCTGATTTACCGTGCCCGCGGTATGGAGCCGGAGGCGGCGCACCACCGTGCGATGGAGCGTTTCGGCTACCTGGATTGCGATTGCGACCCCTCGCTGTCTCACCGCGAGGATGAGGACCGTGAGGAGAACGTGGCTTTGGGTACCGATATTGGTGCCGCCGCTGCGTCGTTTGCGTTCTTCGCTTCGGGTGCGTTGGTTCCGATTTTGCCCTATATTTTCGGCTTCTCGGGCGTGTTCGCGATGGTGCTGTCCCTGCTGTTTGTGGGTGCGGCTCTGGGCTTCACCGGCGGCGTGGTGGGTCTGCTGTCGGGTGCATCCCCGCTCAAGCGCGGTATCCGCCAGATTCTGATTGGTTTCGGTGCGGCGTTTGTGACCTACCTGCTGGGTCTGGCGTTCGGCACGACGGTCGGCTAGTCGCAACACCCCCAATAAGCCCTCCCAAGTGTATATAGCCGCTCAAGCATGTGCCGCTTCCCCTGCAAGCGCCACATGCCTGACGAGTGCCGCAGCCTGATGAGTGGCGTCGCCTGACGAGTGTCACAGCCTGAGCGCAAAGAAACCCCCAGCAGATACATTCAGTGTATCTACCGGGGGATTCCATCACTCTCTGCACTTACACCGCTCAGCACGGGGCAAGCAACTGTGGGGGAAAACTCCACGGGGCGTTAAGCTGAGGCCCCACAACATAACCAGACTAGGGGTTAATCTGGGTGGTAGTCTCAGCGCCAGAGAGCGCCTTAGTGTCGGTATAGCCGTTACCGGAGTAGGTAATGGTTGCATTCTGGATGCTGGAGGTCTGCTTGTAGGAGACCCAACCCTGTGCCGGGCTGAAGGACACAATACCGGGCATGATGACAACCTGACCGTACAGCTTGTTACCGGTCTGCTTCAGAGTGTACGCCTTGGTAGTAGTGAAGGTAATACGACCCTTGAAGGTGTAGGTGCCATCAGAATTCTTGGTCACGGTCGGGACCGAAGCAGACCAGTTGCCCGCTGCCTGAGCAACCGACAGGTAGCGTGCCTGACCTGCCGAAGCAACCAGCTCCGTAAGCCTACCGCTCAGCGCACGGCCGTTGGGGGTCCACGCCTGACCATTAATCCTACCGCTCTTAGCAGCATTCAGAGCATTAGCAGGCACGGTGTACTCAACATCAGTCACGAAGGTTGCCCCGGCAGCCAGGGTTGCGGTAGAACCTGCAACGTAGCCGGTACCAGTCTTGGGCGCAGTGGTCGGAACAGACCACCAGAAACCGCTAGATGCCACGTAGGAGCCGGGGGATGCAGTCTGGGAGTTATTGACCGGGGTAAAGGTACCCTCACCGTTGATAAACAGGTCAGGGTTGGTGGGCTTGGAAGCGCTATCGTCCCAGTTCAGGTCGGATTCGGGCTTGGAAGAAGATGCGAAGTACGCCTCAGGAGTGGTCGGGTGAATCGGACCGGTGCTGGTGGACGAAGCGTAACCAACAAAGCCGCCACCGTACTGAGCGCTAACAAACAGGCCGCTCTGGATAGTCAGCTTCTCCTCAGAATCATCGCTCCTGGTAGATGCTGCATAGGCCGGCACGGCAGCAGAAGCTGCAATAACAGGTGCAGACCAGACGCCTGCCTTAGCGACAGAGCGACGGGAAATGGGCTGAGTCATGAGTGAATGTTCTCCTCGTATGTGATGAAATATAGATAGAGCCTACATGTATAACAATCTGACTAGGCTCAATGGGCTTTATTATATGTCTATTAGCATAGACTTTTCACCTTTTTCACCATGATATATATAACAAAGCAGGCTCTTCAGCTCACTGAACTATTTTCAAAAACCTGATTTAACGTACAGATGCCGGTAGTCTCGGGGACTACCGGCATCTGCCGCATTTTATGCTGTTTACTTCGCTGCGAAGATTTCGCGCATCAGGTTTGCAGCCTCGGAGGGGGTCTTACCAACCTTCACGCCTGCTGCTTCCAGAGCTTCCTTCTTCGCCTGAGCGGTACCGGAGGAACCGGAGACAATAGCGCCCGCGTGGCCCATGGTCTTACCCTCGGGAGCGGTGAAGCCCGCAATGTAACCGACGACGGGCTTGGTCACGTTTGCCTTGATGTACTCTGCAGCACGCTCCTCAGCGTCACCACCAATCTCACCAATCATGACGATTGCTTCGGTCTCGGGGTCAGCTTCGAAAGCTTCCAGAGCGTCGATGTGGGTGGTGCCGATGATGGGGTCGCCACCAATACCGATAGCGGTGGTGAAACCAATGTCGGACAGTTCGTACATCAGCTGGTAGGTCAGGGTACCGGACTTGGAAACCAGACCGATCTTGCCCTTGCCGGTGATGTTCGCCGGGATAATACCGACCAGGCACTCCTCGGGGGAGATGATGCCGGGGCAGTTGGGGCCGATGATGCGGGTGATCTGCTTGCCGTTCTCGTCCACGGATGCCTTAGCAGCTGCCCAGAACTCTGCGGAGTCCTGAACCGGAACGCCCTCGGTGATGACGACGACGAGGCCGATCTTAGCCTCGATAGCCTCGAGAACTGCTGCCTTGGTGAAGGCCGGGGGAACGAAGACGATGGAGACGTTCGCGCCGGTCTTCTCCATAGCCTCAGCTACGGAACCGAAGACGTCCAGCTCGATGTCGGAGCCGTCCTTCGCCTTGTGGGTGACGGTGGTGCCAGCCTTGCGAGCGTTCACGCCGCCCACAATGTTGGTGCCTGCTGCGAGCATGCGTGCGGTGTGCTTGGTACCCTCGCCACCGGTGATGCCCTGAACGATGACCTTGGAGTCCTTGTTCACAAAGATAGACATATTACTTCCTTGAAATCCTTTGCTGGCGATTACGCCTTGTGAGCGAGCTCTGCTGCCTTGTCAGCGCCGGAGTCCATGGTCTCAGCCAGAACAACCAGCGGGTGGTTCGCCTCGGAGAGGATGCGGCGACCCTCAGCAACGTTGTTGCCGTCCAGGCGCACAACCAGGGGCTTGGTTGCTGCGTCGCCCAGAATCTCCAGAGCCTTCACAATGCCGTCTGCCACTGCGTCACATGCAGTGATGCCGCCGAAGACGTTCACGAAAACGCTCTTGACCTGCTCGTCGCCCAGAATGATTTCCAGGCCAGCAGCCATAACCTCAGCGGATGCGCCGCCACCAATATCAAGGAAGTTTGCGGGCTTGACGTTGCCGTGGTTCTCACCAGCGTATGCAACGACGTCCAGAGTGGACATAACCAGACCTGCACCGTTACCAACGATGCCGACCTCGCCGTCCAGCTTCACGTAGTTCAGGTCGAACTGCTTTGCCTTAGCTTCCAGCGGGTTCTCAGCGGACTTGTCCACGAGAGCCTCGTGCTCGGGCTGGCGGAATTCTGCGTTGTCGTCCAGGGAGACCTTGCCGTCCAGGGCGAGGATGGTGCCCTCGGGGGTCAGAACGAGGGGGTTAACCTCAACCAGGGTTGCGTCTTCCTTGGTGTAAACTTCGCCCAGCTTGACGAGAACGGGAACAACCTTCTCCTGCAGTTCTGCGGAGAAACCTGCTGCCTTAGCAATTTCCTCAGCCTTAGCCTGGTCCAGGCCAACCAGCGGGTCAACCTCGATCTTTGCCAGTGCCTCGGGGCGCTCAGCAGCGAGCTGCTCAATTTCCATACCGCCTTCTACCGAGCACATTGCCAGGTAGGAGCGGTTTGCGCGGTCCAGCAGGAGGGAGAAGTAGTATTCTTCGGCGATGTCTGCGCCGTCAGCGACCAGCACGCGGTGAACGGTGTGGCCCTTGATGTCCATGCCGAGAATTGCCTTAGCGTGCTCGTAAGCTTCTTCGGGGGACTTTGCGAGCTTAACGCCGCCAGCCTTACCGCGGCCGCCGGTCTTAACCTGAGCCTTAATGACGGTCAGGCCGCCAATTTCCTCAGCTGCTGCCTTTGCTTCTTCAGGGGTGGTCGCAACAATGCCCTTGAGCACGGGTACACCGTGCTTTGCGAAGAGCTCGCGCGCCTGGTATTCGAAAAGGTCCACAGGTGTCCTTCTTCTTCGAAGTGGTGCCGAGTACTGGTGCACTCGGCCTGGTCATTAGAGGTGTCTTCCCCTGTGTGTCCGGTACGTGCGATAGGTATCTCTCGCACCCGGCGCACACGCATCATTGACGCGGGGAATTTCTCTCGTCTCTACTCTATCGGATTCGGCGTGAGCTCGCACTCACAGAGCCCCAAATCTGAGATTTTAGCGACTCAGCTCACAAATATTTTGGGTAGATTCCACCCAAAGGGTGTGTACCAGGTAACTAACCAGAGCTGCCACTCCCCCATCCGCCGCGAAATACCGGCGAAAAAGCGGCGTTTACCGCCGTGCTCTGCCAAGCCCCGAAGCCTTTCTCAGCAGGCGGACAACACGCCCGGCACAGCCCGCAGAGCGGGGCGGGCACCCCCAGGTACCCGCCCCTCCATCGGCGTTGTTAGGCTCTCGCCCCTGACGCGTTAGCTCACCTTCTCCAGCGGCGCATAACGCAGCAGCAGACGCTTCTCTTCCGAGCCGAAACGCACCTTCGCCACGGTCTTATCGCCGCTACCCTCAACAGCGAGCACGCGGCCCTCACCGAACTTGGTATGGCGCACGGTATCGCCGACCGCCAGGGTCGGGATTTCCTTGCTCTGGTGCACGCGGGAACGGTTCGTCACCTTCGAGGAGGCAGCTGCCGCCGCCAGCCCGTAGCTTGCCGAGCCGTTAATATCCGCGGTGGACGGCTCAGAACGGCGTGCGGGGCGAGACTCATAGGGGTCGTAGGAGCCACGCGAGCTACCGGAACTGTAACCACCCGAGCCGTAGCCGCCCGAGTAGCCACCGGAACCGTAGCCAGAACGAGAACCGCCCGAATAGCCGCCACCGCCGTAGGAACCGCGAGCGCCATACGCGCCCATACCGGAGGCGCCAAAGCCCGAGAAACCGGCGGTGCGCTTCCACTCGATAAGTTCCTCCGGAATCTCTTCCAGGAAGGGCGAGGGCGGGTTGAACTGGCTCTTACCCCACATCGTGCGGGTCTCAGAGCGGGTCAGGTACAGGCGCTCCATGGCGCGGGTCAGACCCACGTACGCCAGGCGGCGTTCCTCGCTCATTTCCTTCTCGTCGGTCAGGGCACGCTGATGCGGGAACAGGCCGTGCTCCATGCCGGTCAGGAACACCACGGGGAACTCCAGGCCCTTGGCGGTGTGCAGGGTCATGAGGGTGACCATGCCCTGGGCCTTCGCCTCAGCTGCTTCGGCGGCAATCTGCGCGGCGGAGGCGTTCTCACCCTCCGCGCTGGCGGGACGGTTCGGGATCGAGTCGGCGTCGGCGACCAGGGCCACGTGTTCGAGGAACTGCTCCAGGTCAGCGCCGGGGTTTTCGGTCTCGAACTCGACCATGGCGTCGAGCAGCTCGGAGAGGTTTTCCACGCGCGATTCGTCCTGAATGTCCTTGGAGGCGCGCAGAGCCGCCAGGTAGCCGGTCTGCTCCAGGACCGCCTCCAGGCAGGTTGCGGCGGGTTCGGTGCGGGCAATCTGCGCCAAGTCGTCCATGAGGCGCACGAACTCGGCGTACTTCTTCACCGCGGCGGCGCCCAGGCCGGGGATGTCGGCGGCCTGGCGTGCGGCGGCGTAGAAGGAGATGCGGTTCGCACTCGCGTACTCCGCCACCACGGACTCAGACTTGGCGCCGATACCGCGCTTGGGCTCGTTCAGAATGCGGCGCACGTTCACGTCGTCATCAGGGTTGCTCAGGGCGCGCAGGTACGCCAGGGCGTCCTTGATTTCCTTACGCTCGTAGAAGCGGGTACCACCAACCACCCGGTAGGGCAGGCCGGCACGCATGAGCATGTCCTCGAGGGTTCGAGACTGCGCGTTGGTGCGGTAGAAGATGGCGACGTCACCGGGCTGCACGCCGTGCTCATCAGCAAGGCGGTCAATTTCGCGGGTGATGTAGCGCGCCTCGGCGTGTTCGGATTCGGCGACGTAACCGATGATTTTCGCGCCCGCGCCGGAGGCGGTCCACAGCTTCTTGGGGCGACGGTCGGGGTTGCGTTCAATGACCGCGTTCGCCGCGGAGAGGATGTTCTGCGTGGAACGGTAGTTCTGTTCCAGCAGGATCGTGTGGGCGTTCGGGTAGTCCTTCTCGAAGTCCGTGATATTGCGGATATCCGCGCCGCGGAAGGCGTAGATGGACTGGTCGGAGTCACCCACCACGGTCAGCTCAGCGGGGGGCACGGCGTCCGGGTAGGGGCCGCGGTCAGCCGGTGCCTTCGCGTGGGCGCCGACCAGTTCACGCACCAGCTGATACTGGGCGTGGTTGGTGTCCTGGTACTCGTCCACAAGGATGTGGCGGAACTTGCGGCGGTAGTAGTTCGCGATTTCAGGGAACTTCTTGAGCAAAAAGACGGTGCGGCCAATCAGGTCGTCAAAGTCGAGAGAGTTGGCGGCGCGCAGACGCTGCGTGTAGACGGTGTAGATCTGCGCGATGGTCTTCTCGTACGGGTTATCGCTCGCCACGCGGGATGCGTAGGCTTCGGCGCTGACCAGCTCGTTTTTCAGCGCGGAGATGCGGTTGCCCACGGCCTTGGCGGTGAACTTCTTGGTGTCCAGGTTGAGCTCTTTAATAATGAGGCTCAGCAGGCGCTGCGAGTCAGTCGAATCGTAGATAGTGAAGGTGGACTTCAGACCCAGCGCGGCGGCCTCACGGCGCAGCACGCGCACGCAGAAGCTGTGGAAAGTAGAAATCCACATGTGCTTGGCGCGCGGGCCGACCAGCGCCTCAATACGTTCACGCATTTCGGCGGCAGCCTTGTTGGTGAAGGTGATGGCGAGAATCTGGCCGGGGGTCGCGCGGTGGGTTGCGAGCAGGTACGCGATGCGGTGGGTGAGCACGCGGGTCTTGCCGGAGCCGGCGCCCGCGACGATGAGCAGGGGCGATCCGGAGTGCAGCACGGCCTCTTCCTGGCGTTCATTGAGCCCGGCGGTGAGGGATGCGGGGTCCACAGCGTTGAGGCTGTGGGTGCGTTCGCCGTAGGGGTCGGCGGGGTCGAAGTCCTCGCCGTAGCCGCCGACGCGGTAGGCGGGCGGCATGAAGTCCCCGAGCGGGTCTGCGGCGGTGAAAGCTGCGGGTGCGCCGGATTCAGGAACGGGCGCGCTGGTGGCAGGCGCGCTGGTGGCAGAGGCACTGGAGGCGGGCATGCCGGTGGGCAGGGCGGCGGATGCCTCCTGTGCGGGTGCCTCCGTCATCGGGGTATCCATGGGAGGGGCGTAGTAGTCATCCTCGGCAGGGGGTACGTCGTAGTAGGGATCGAAGGGCGGCTCGTCCACCGGTGCTGCGGGGGTGACGAGTTCGGCGGCGAACAGGCCGTCCTGTTCGGTGAAGGGCTGCTTCTGCTGTTCGGGCTTGTCGCTCATCATCTACCTCGCTGCCTAGAATACACGTTCGATATTCCATGCTACCGCATTTGCTGCGCGGCTCCCACCCGTTCGGTCATCCGCCGCACGTCCTAAATCGGCAACGGCACACCGGTGGTACAGAATAGTCATGTTAGGATGACCGCATGACCCAGACCTTACCTCCGAGCCTCTCAATAGCCCTATGGTGCGATGGCTCAGCCGACGAAGCCGCGCAGTTCTATACCAGGGTTTTTCGCGATGCTTCCATCATGGAACAGGTGCCCGGACTCACGACGACTCTAAGCATCCACGGCTTCCAGCTCTCACTCATTAACGGTGATGACCAATACGTCCCGAACCAGTCCATCAGTTGCATCCTAAACTTTGACCCGCTCCTCTTCGGCGGTGAGGCGCAGGCGCGAGCATACCTCGATGAACTCTACAACGAGCTAAGTACCGGCGGTGTGCTGATGGAACTGGGTGAGTATCCTTTCTCCCCGCGCTACGCCTGGGTGCGTGATCGTTTCGGTATGACCTGGCAGCTGATGCTTACCAACCCCGAAGGCGACCCGCGGCCCTTCGTCGTGCCCTCTTTCATGTTTGGCGGTACAAACCACGGCAATGCAGAGGAAGCCACCAACCGCTGGATTTCCCTTTTTGATGACGCTCGCCGCGGCACCCTGTACTACTATCCAGAAAATAGCCCCTTTGAGGCAGATGCAGTGATGTTCACCGACTTCAACCTGCACGGCACCTGGATGGCGGCAGCAGATTCCGGCGCTTTTCATGACTTCACGTTCACGCCCGGAGTTTCAGTCATTCTTTCGTGCCGCACTCAGGAGGAGATTGATTACTATTGGGAGCAACTCTCGGCTATATCTGAGGCGGAGCGTTGCGGCTGGTGTGTAGATTGCTGGGGTGTTTCTTGGCAGGTTGTTCCGCACAATATTGCTGAGCTTATGGCTGATGAGGTAACTCGCCAAAAAATTCTGCAGCTGGGCAAGATAGACCTTGCCAAACTTTAATGTGTTCCCCATACGATTGCTAGATAGCATATTCACGCTACGCTAGGACAGCGAAACCGCCCGCGCCTGCTAATGCAAGCGACGGGCGGTTTCTCGTACCGGCGTGAATGCCGGTTCTGTGTGCCCCCGAGACGATTCGAACGTCCGACACCTTCTTTAGGAGAGAAGTGCTCTATCCCCTGAGCTACGAGGGCGTACCTATTCAGTATAAAGCACCCCGCACCTCCGGTCGGCACAGCCCACGACAAGCCGTCGGTATCCACCGATAGTCGCCCCACGCTCATACCGCGTCCAAGTCCTGTTCACCACCCAGTGTTCACCACCCGAAGACACCCGCGCCCAGCGGCAGAACCGCTCCTACAATGTACGAATGAGCATCTACATTGACCCGCCCACCTGGCCCGCACACGGCACCGTCTTCTCACACCTCATCTCCGATGTGTCCCTGGCGGAACTGCACGAGTTCGCCGCAGCGGCGGGCATCAGTGAGCACGCCTTCGACCGCGACCACTACGATGTTCCGGCGCACCTCTACGAGGACCTAGTACGGGCGGGCGCGAAGGAGCTCAGCGGTGCACAGCTGACTCGCACGCTCATTGCGAGCGGTCTGCGCATTCCGCTGAAGGAGCGCCCCGAGAAAATTCGCCCGCGTCTGCTTCGCGCCTGGGAGGCGGCGTTTACACCCCGCTTCAAGCTCGTGGAGGCTCCTGCCGAGCTGCGGGCTCAACTCACGGCGCAGGTGGCTGAACTGGGTGAGAGTCTGCTGCAGGCGTGGGAGCAGCCGCACCGCGCCTACCACCACAGCGGGCACCTTTCGCAGATGCTCACCGACCTGGACCGCCTCTACGCGCATCACTCGCAGGCTGGTTCTACTCCCCTGGCGTTGATTCTGGCGGCGTGGTTCCACGACGCGGTCTATGAGGGCGCGCCGGGTGAGGATGAGCGCCGCAGCGAGCAGCTGGCGAGCACCTCCCTAAAGCCGCTGGTTACCGTGGGTCTACTCACCGATCAGGAGCTGCAGATGGTGAGTCTTCTGGTGCGCGCCACGGCAACCCACAAACTGCCCGAGTCTGCCGACCTACCGGCGGGCTATAAACCGGCGAATATTCAGCTGTTCCTCGACGCCGATATGGCTATCCTGGCGGCTGATTCGGCGCGCTATCGCCGCTACCTGCGCGGGGTGCGCAGTGAATACTCCCACTTTGACGATGAGGCTTTCCGTACCGGTCGTACGACCTTTTTACGTTCCATCCTGGGTCGTGAGCGTATCTTCCTTTCCGAAGAGACTTTCAAGCTCTGGGAGGAGCCCGCGCGGGCTAATCTGCGTGCTGAGCTCAGCGAGTGGGGGTGTGACCCGCAGAGGCTTCTGCAGGCTCTGGCGTCCTAGCCGCATACACCTCAAGCACATACCGCCGAGAATGCACCCACGCCAAGGTGCACTCTCGGCGGTTTTTCGTGGAATCTCCCGGGTACACACATCTCGGATACACAAATCTCGGATACACAAATCTCGGGCACGCAAAAGGCGCCCACCCCGTGCGGGATAGGCGCCTTTTTGAAGTATGTTGGGCTAGAGCCAGCTTCTATGCGCTAAGGCTTAGAGAGCGGTGTAGTAGCCGTCAACGGACATCCAGGAGGTGGGGTGCACCATGGTACCGTTGGTGGGGTTCAGAGCGGAGATCATCTTGCCGTCGCCCAGGTAGATACCAACGTGGCTGTAGCCGTTCTGGAAGACGATGTCGCCGGGCTGGGGGTTAGAGGTCGGGCGCAGCTCGTTCTTCATTGCGTAGGTGAAAGCGGTCAGCTTGATGCCGTGCTGAGCGAAAACCCAAGAGGTGAAGCCGGAGCAGTCCCATGCACCGAAGGTCTTGCCGCCCCAAACGTATGCGCCACCCAGGCCGCTCATTGCGGTTGCAACGATTGCGTCGCGGGATGCGTTACCGGAGGAAGCTGCGGGTGCAGCGGGAGCCGGAGCTGCAACGGGTGCAACGTAAGCCTGCTGGGTCTCAGCCTGGGGTGCTACGTAGGTGGTCTCAACTGCGGGTGCAGCGGGAGCCTCAGCTGCTGCGGGAGCAACGTAGGTCTGCTGTGCCTGAGCCTGAGGTGCAACGTAGGTGGTTGCGGGAGTGGTGTAGCTGGTGTAGTCGAACTCGTAGTTGGTGTAGTCGTAGGACAGATCAGCAGCAGCGGGGATCTGTGCAAATGCGTTCGCGGGAACGGTCGAGCCGAGCAGCAGTGCGCCTGCTGCGATGGTTGCACCTGCGGTACGTACGATCTTCTTAGCCATTGGTAATTCCTCCATTGCCTGACGAGGTGAGCTGTCGGACTCGAGCATGGATTCGCTCGGCCACCGAAGTGACTTAGCCCCGAGGCTTCTCGATTGAGAAGCCGTATCCCAGCTTGGGGATTGGGTCCCCCGCTTCTGCCATATTGGGTAGACGTTCATCGAAGCGTTGGCAGAACTCAGCGGAACCGCTTCGACGGTGCCCTCTTACGATTAGGATTTGGGCACAGAAATGAGAATACACAGAAAACTCCCAGTTGTCACTTCATTCAGGCTTAAATTTTGAGCTTTCACCCCCGGCGGAACAGAGCGAGCTTGAACGGCTAGAGCCCCGTTTATTCGCGGGAGATTAACCAACTTAAGGCATTTGACTAGGCATTTCATAAGGATGCACATTCGCTTTTAATGCGTCAGCACCCCTTAAGGACAGGGTTCAAAACTCTTAAGAATGAGCCTCGTCTCTTAAGTGTCCACCCTTAGAAATCGTTCAAGTGTCGGCGTTTCCCTCAGTTTCAACCTCAGATTTAAGCGAAAAACACGAAAAATGCACTCAAGCGCAGTTGCTAAAAAGTTGTGAGAGGAGTATATGCGCACGCGCACACAGCCCGGCCCTAAAATACATCACCCACTAGGTATCTAGCCGCTTGACCCCCGCCGCCAGACAGAGCAACCCCAACAAGTGCACAAAAACGGTGGCACCGCCTCCTCAAGTAAGAAGGCGATGCCACCGTTTAAAGCGTGAAGCGGGTTAGTAGACTCTCAAAACTGGAGCTTAGAGGCTGCCACCGCGCTTGACCACAATTGCGTTTGCCACGTCCATATCCAGGGAGAGGGTGTCCTCTTCGCCGTCGGCGTGAACAATCACGTCATCGTTCTGGCCAGCAACCACGGACACCGAAGCGCCGTAGACAATACCTGCGTCAGCCAGCAGCTTCAGCAGCTCAACATCAGTCTGAATAGACTCGGGGAAGCGAGAAATGGTGAAACGATCCTCGGGGCCAGAGTCGCGTGCAGCCAGGGACATGGGCACGGTGCGCTCGTCGTTCGTCTCGCTCACGTGGCCCAGATCCTCAAGACCGGGGATAGCGTTACCGTACGGGGAGAACTTGGGGTCCTTGAGCATCTCCAGGATGCGCTTCTCCACCTTGTCACTCATGACGTGCTCCCAGCGGCATGCCTCTTCGTGCACGTACTCAAGTTCCAGGCCAATAATGTCGGAGAGCAGGCGCTCAGCCAGGCGGTGCTTACGCATGACCTCGATCGCCTTGTGGCGGCCTTCCTCAGTCAGTTCGAGGTGGCGGTCCGGCTCAACGGTGAGCAGGCCATGGTTCTCCATGCGTGCCACGGTCTGGGAAACGGTCGGGCCGGAGTGCTCGAGTCGTTCAGCGATGCGCGCACGCATGGGGACGATGCCCTCTTCCTCCAGTTCGAGGATGGTGCGCAAATACATCTCTGTGGTATCGATGAGGTCTGTCATATATCTCTCCCAGCTATCACTGCAACAGTGCTTAGATAGCACTGCCTAAGTCGTTACTTAATTCAATAATCTATTATGTACTTTTTCAGCGGCTTTTGCCACGGCTTAAGTCATTGAGTCGCCCAACGATAACCGTTGGACGACTCAATACAACACCTTATATATGCATTTTGCTAACCCGCCCCTTATTAAGAGGAGTGAATAGTAGGCTCTACTCTGCGGACTCAGCCTCTGCAATTTCTTCCACAGCAGATTCGTTCTCTGCGGTTTTGTTCTCTGCAGGCTCACCGGGCTCAGCAGATTCCTCTGCCTCAGCGGCTTCAGCAGACTCTGCGCTCTCCTGCGCGGCGTTCTCCTCCAGGTCTTCGGGGCGAACGCGGTCAGCCCACGGTACCCAATCCGGCGCGATCAGCGCGTCGTCACCGGGCAGCAGGCCAACCTCGCAAATCGTTGCCACGCGGGAGCGAGGCGCACGCGAGAGGGTCGCGAACCAGAACCAGCCGCGGTAGCCAGGCAGAGTGCACTCAAAGAGGTGAGTGCTCAGGCGCTCTTCCTCGGCGCGCACGTGGTGCACCAGGCCGATAGCGTGTGCCGGGGCGATTTCCTGAACGCCCTGCAGTGCCACATCCTTAGCGGCGGCAAGAATCTCATCCACCTTGGAGGTGCGGCGCAGCTTGTGCGGAACGCCCAGGGAGGGGGTACCTACCTCTTCATCCAGCGGGGTGAAGGGGTCGGGGGTAGAGTCTTCGTTCTGTTCAGCTTCTTCGGCTGCGGATTCCTCAGAGATAGATTCCGCGGAAGTAGGTTCCTCAGCAGAAGCATCAGCCGCTACAGTCTCTTCAGCGTTCACGGAGGGCTGAGTCTCAGCAGGTACAGCGCTACCCTCATCGGTGCTCTCAGGCGCGGCAGAAGGCACAACGGACTCTGCGGGCGCGTCAGTAGCGGGCGTAGTTTCGGGGAGCAGTTCAATAACCTGTTCAGACATACCCCTATTAAAGCATCTCGCGTGCGCAAACAGTGCGGCCGCTCCCCCAAGCTTCACATACGCTGTGAATTTGAGTCTCAAACCGCTAAATCTGGGGCTTCGCTCATTAACAGCTGTGTGTGAGCTGATACCGTTAAATTCATGAGTAATGAACCCGTACAGGACACGCGCAGCACCGCAGACCGGGTACCCGCGCCCCTTCCCTACGCCGGAGCCATCCGCTGGCTCGGTGCAGGCGGCGCGATTCTCGCACTGCTCTGTCTGCTCACCGGAGTTACCATGCTCGTGATGAAGTGGGTTGGGGCAACGCCGCCCGCCCTCATGAGCCAGATTCCGCTGGTCCTCCTCCCCGTCGCCTTTATTGCCCTCATGGCCGCACTCATCTTGTCAGTCATGCGCCGCAACAAGGCATAAAGATTTGAGCCGCAAGCTCACACACATCATTCACTTATCAAGTACAGCCTGCCATTCAGAGAGAAAGATAGAGTATGTCTACTGAAGCAAAACTCCTAGTCGTCGATGACGAGTTCAACATTCTTGAACTGCTCGCCACCTCCCTGCGTTTTGCCGGTTTTGAAGTAGTGACCGCCGGCAACGGCCGCGAAGCCCTCGAAAAGGCACACGCCGAAAACCCCGATCTCATTGTCCTGGACGTCATGATGCCCGGCATGGACGGCTTCGAGGTGACCCGCCGCCTGCGCGAAAACGGCACCACCACCCCCGTGCTCTTCCTGACCGCAAAGGACGCCACCGAGGACAAGGTGACCGGCCTGGGTGCCGGTGGCGACGACTACGTCACCAAGCCCTTCTCCCTCGACGAGGTGATCGCCCGCATCCGCGCCATTCTGCGCCGTAGCCGCAGCGTCCAGGACGAGGACGACGCCGTACTGCGCGTTGACGCCCTCACCCTGAACGTGGACACCCACGAAGTGTTCCTCGGTGACGAAGAGATTGACCTCTCCCCCACCGAGTTCAACCTGCTGCACTACCTGATGCTCAACGCCAACCGCGTGCTGTCCAAAGCGCAGATTCTCGACCACGTGTGGGAGTACGACTTCAACGGCGACTCCTCCATCGTTGAGTCCTACATTTCGTACCTGCGCCGCAAGATCGACAACAACCGTGAAAACCACGAGCCGCTCATCCACACCAAGCGCGGTGTGGGCTACATGATTCGCGGTTCTCGAGGCTAACGTGGCGCTCAAACCCCTCGACCGGATCCCCCAGTCTCTCTCCCTTCGCACCCAGCTGGTGCTCATCACCTCCATGCTCATCGCCCTCTCCATTGCGGTGACGAGCCTGGTGGCGATTTCCGCTCTGCGCGCCCAGATGGTGCACCAGCTGGACGAAGAGATGAAGAACAGCGCCCCCTCACTCGTGCAGCTGGCGACCGTGCGCCCCTCCGGCAATCAGGAACAGTCCCTGAGCACCTACCGCCTGTACCTGCTCGACAAGGACGGCAACGTGCTGTACTCGCTCAAGTCCGAGGACAGCGGTCAGTTCAGCGAGCCGGCGCTGCAAGGCTGGACCGAAGAGAAGGTTCGCAAGCAAAACGAGGAGGCAGTCACCGTCAACGCGGTGGGCAGCTCCTCCGATTGGCGAGTGCTCGCCGTACCCATTGAGTCGAATGACTCTTCCGGACTGACGGAGGCAGCATCCCTAATCATTGCCATGCCGCTGAAACAAACGAACCAGGTGGTCGCCCTCGTGGGTGTGCTGACCTTCGCGTTTGGTTTGGCGACTCTCGCCTCCGCGATTGCGATGACCTGGGTGATTGTGACCCGCACCTTCGAGCCGCTGGCTCGCGTGGAGCAGACCGCCGCCAAGATTGCTGCCGGTGACCTCTCGCAGCGTATTGAGGACTACAACCCCAGCAACGAGATTGGTAACCTCGCGGTTTCGCTGAACACGATGCTTACCCAGATTGAAATGCTCTTCAAAGCCCGCGAGAAGAGCGAGGCGAAAATGCGCCGCTTCGTGGGTGACGCTTCGCATGAGCTGCGCACCCCGCTGGTCAGTATTCGAGGCTACTCGGAGCTGTACCGTCAGGGCGCGCTACCGACCGATGAGGCTGTCGCTACCGCGATGAGCCGCATCGAATCGGAGTCCAAGCGTATGGGTCAGCTCGTGGAAGACCTGCTGACCCTGGCGCGTATTGATGAGCGCCGCGAATCCAAGCTGGCACCCTTCGACCTGTTCAACCTGGCGGTGGACGCTAGTAACGACGCCTACGCTACGGCACCCGATCGTGCGGTGTCCCTGGTGGGCCTGAACGAAGAGGTGGCGCCGACCTCCGCAACCGTGCTCGGTGACGAATCACGCCTGCGTCAGGTCGTGGCGAACCTGCTGACCAACGCCATGCGTTACACCCCCGACGGCTCTCCCCTGGAGATTGCGGTGGGCGTACGCGAAGAGGTTCCCGGCTTCCCGCTCTCCGTGCTGGAGGTGCGCGACCACGGCCCCGGTATTCACGGCGAGGACCGCGAGCGCGTGTTCGAGCGTTTCTACCGCACCGACGCTTCGCGTTCGCGTGAGACCGGTGGTACGGGTCTGGGCCTGTCCATTGTGGCCGCAATTATTGAGCAGCATGATGGCAGGATTCATATTGAAGAGACCGATGGTGGCGGTGCTACCTTCGTGATTTCTTTGCCGTTCTATCCGCCGCCCGTCTCAGACGATCAGCTGATGAAGTAACACTGAGGCATAAACCCCCGGATTGTAGAACTTGAGTGTTCTACGGTTCGGGGGTTTTGCTGTGCGCCGGAGGCGGGACTATGACTCGCGGCAGTGCGAGTGAGGAGAGCGCGAGTAAGAAGGAGCGGCGCGGCTAAAGAACAGCGGGAGCAACCTAGCGCGCGTCATGGGGGCGTCATTTTCGGGCGGGTTTTCGATTTTTTCGAGATGCTGGAGTGGATCTAGCGGGTTTATCCACAGATTTAATGAATCATGGTTTTTTAGCTCATTTGATACATTTTGAAAGATATAGTGATAACAAGCTTCCGGTCAGGAACTCAACCCTTCCAGAGGTCCAAACCCCAAGCGCCACCACGGGGCAACCGCCCCACCCATCTCACATATCTCAAAGGAGAAAAACCATGGCACAGTTCAATGTCGATTCCGAAGTCATCGCAGCCAAGAGCGCACAGGCACGATCCTACGTCGCATCCATCACCGCAGACGTCAACGGTATGACCGCCTCCCTGCACGATCTGCAGAGCTCCTGGACCGGCTCTGCATCCGCTAACTTCCAGGGCGTGCTGGACCAGTGGCACGCAACCCAGCGCCAGGTCGAAGCATCCATCACCCAGATCAACGAGGCACTCACCCGCGCAGGTGTGAACTACGCAGACACCGAGCAGGCTAACGCCTCCATGTTCGTCGGCTAAGGGATCAGGGCTACAGAGCACCATCTAAGGCCCACCCGCAGGCAGGCGGCAGACCGGGCGGTTTAAAGGTCCCGGCCGCACGGCATACCGCCCGTCGGATTCGCCAGAAGGCGACGAACATCTATTGAGAAAAACCCCGCCGCATCCTCACTTGCGAGGATGCGGCGGGGGTTTATTGCGTGGAAATTATGAGGCTCAAGAGCCCAAGAATTAGGCACTGAGCATTAGGAGCTGAGCATTAGGAGGCGGGGGTCTCCTGGCGGAAACGCAAACGCCACAGGCCGCGCTCAGCATCGTAATGCCAGATGCTCGAACGGCTCACGCGGCCGCGCGCGGCCGCAACCGCCGCCATAACCAGCACGCTGGACGAATCCAGCACCTGAACACCCTGCTTGAGCGGGGCACCCTGCTGGGTGAAGGCGCGTTCACGGTACTGCAGCACCGAGGAGCGGGACACCGACTTGCCGGTAGCGGTCACCCACACCAGACGCTCGTGCAGCATGGATTCCAGCTGTGCCGCCTCCATGACGGAGCCGCGGCTCTCTAACAGCTGTTCTGCGGCGGCGGCTTCCTCGGGATTCAGCGTATCGGGGTTCGGAGCAGGCGCGGCGGGAGCAGAGGGCGCGGGCTCAGAAGCCTGAGTGTGCGCAGCAGGCTGAACGGGCGCGGGTTCAGCGGGCTGAGCCGGAGCATCCTGAACAGGCTCTACCGCCTGCTCTTCCGTCTCGCCCAGAAGCTCCGCCGGGTCAACATCGTTCGGATCCAGGCCCGCGAACTCTTCCAGACCGGTCAGGTCGTCCTCTTCTTCCGACTGGGCGGCGCCGGATGCCTGCTGAGCGGTCTCCTGCTGGCGCGCCAGTGCCTTTGCGTCACGCTCGGCGGCGCGCTCTGCCGCGAGCGCCAGCTGTTCCTTGCGGGTGCGGACCGCCTCCGGGTCGGGGGCGTTCACCGCGGAGGCGGGGCGTAGCAGGCCGGATAGGCGCAGGCTTTCCACGCCGCGCTGGGCGTTCTCAATCTCGGCTGCGGTAAATTCCTGCACGGGCAGGTGCGCGTCCGCGGAAGACTCGGAGGGCACCGGCTCAGAGAGGGTAGCCTCAGAGAGCGCGGGCTCAGCCACCGGAGCGTTCACAATCGGGGCCTCAACAGCCGCAGTAGCGGGTTCAGCAGAGGCACCGAAGCCGGGGCCGTGCGCGGGTTCGCGGCCCTCCTGGTAGGCGCGCGCAGCACCATTCGCCAGGGAGTCTGCCTTCTCGTTGAGCTCGTGACCGGCGTGGCCCTTCACCCAAATGAACTCGTAGTCGCGGCCGGTCAGTGCCCGATCCAGTGCCTCCAGCAGGTCGCGGTTGAGCACGGGCTTGCCGTCAGACTTCTTCCAGCCCTTCTTCTTCCAGCCGGGCATCCACTTGGTCAGCGAGTTAATGACGTACTGGCTATCGCAGTACACGCGTAGCTTCACCTCCGGGCGGGATGCGGTCGCCTCGAACAGGTCCAGGACGGCCTTGAGCTCACCCATGTTGTTGGTGCCGTGCGCCCAGCCGCCGCTCGCCCAGTGGTCGTCATCGATATACCATGCCCAGCCCGCCGGTCCGGGGTTGCCCAGCGCCGAGCCGTCTGCGGCGGCAATGATCTCTTGCGTGCTGTTCACGGTACCTTCTTTCTGCGCCGCCCCTCTGTTGTGCGGGCGGCTGTCCGTAATGATGTCTGTGATGACTTTACCGTACCGGCGGCGAGGGTGCGTAGCGCGCGGTCAGCGCTGTGGATAACCTCAAGTAGCCTCGCAACGTGAATTGCCGTAATGCCGGGCGGGTACACTAAACCTATGAGCTATTCTGCCCCCGAAACACCCAGCGCACAGCGCCCGGAGCGCCCTACCGCCCGTCCGAGCGAGCGCGTGCAGATTTTCGCTCTTCCCACTCGCACGATGTATGGTTCCCTGCGTTTTAGCTGGTTGAGCTACCTGGGGCTTGCTGAGCAGCAGCATGCGGCGCAGTTGCCGACCTCCACGGCGGCGGTCAGCTATCTGAGCACTCAGGCGCTCATGCGTGCCATGGCGGCGGCGCGTCTGGATGTGCCGTCGAGTGCCGCTTCTGAGATTGAAGTGGACCGTTCCTGCACCCTGTGCACCAGCGGCAAGAAGCACGGTAAGCCGCGTATTGCGGGCGTGAATTTCAATATGTCGCAGGTGAACCCGCTGGTGGTAGGTGCATTTAGCCGTAATTCCTCAGCGGTGCTTGGCGTGGATGTTGAGACTCTGGATGCGCGCCTGTTCTCCGGTTTTGCGCGCTTGGCGCTCTCTGATGAAGAACGTGCGTTCTATGAGCGGGTGGCGCAGGAACGCCCCGCGCCCGTACTGCATCTGCTCTCGGTGGCGCTGTGGACCGCTAAGGAGGCGGTGCTCAAGGCGACCGGCCACGGCCTGAGCGTGGTGCCCTCCCTGGTTCGGGTGCAGCTCACCGATGAGCTGCTGGATGCGCTCGAACTTGCCATGAACGAGGAGGTCCCGGGGAACCTTCTGAACAGCAACATTTCCGAGCCGACCGCCCTGCATGTACTGACTCAGGGCAGCTTGACCGCCCGTGCGACCTTTAGCGCGCCTCATGGCAGTGGTCAGAGCGGTAATCAGGGCGGCGAAGCTATCGAGCGAAGCTTTAGCCTGCAGTGGGTACCCGTGGCGCTGCCCGACGCAGAGAACCCCGAGCACGCACAAAAGATGCTCATCGCCCTGGCGGTGGAGAACCCGACCGGGGGTGAGCCCGTGGGTGAGTACGGGGGTGAGCCCGCGCAGGTTGAGGCTCAGCTTCTGCCGGTGGCTACTCCCCTGGAGCTCAAGCGTCTGCTCACCGATTAGCCACGCTCAATCCCCTAACAGCTCGTACAACGACTGAACGCGCCCGCCATGCCAGCGAGCGCGTTCAGCTGTTTTATTCTGCTGTTTCATTCAGCCGTTGTATTCCGCCTCGTCAAGGCGTTTAAGACAGCGCCTAAGGGGTATCCTCACCCAGGGTGTCCACGCCCAGGGCGCGGCCAAAGCTACCGAGCTTCGTACCGGTCTCCGTGTGTTCCAGCTCCGGGTCGGACTCCGCCACAATACCCGCGCCGGCGTACAGCACAGCCTCATCCGGGCTGACCTGGGCGCAACGCAACACCAGCGCCCACTCGCCATTACCCTCGGCGTCCATGTAGCCGACCAGACCGCCAAAGTAGCGGCGCTCAAAAGACTCCAGCTCACGAATCAGCTGCAGAGCCTTCTCGGTGGGTGCGCCACAAATCGCGGGGGTCGGGTGAATCGCGCGGGCACCGTCCAGGCAGGTCAAACCCTCCTTCAGCACGCCGTCGATGGGGGTCGCCAGGTGCCAAAGCTGCGGGGTCTGCAGCAGCGAGGGCACCTGCGGCACGTTCAGCTCCTCGGCGATGGGTGCCAGGCGCTCAGCAATATCGTTGATGACGTAGGCATGCTCGCCACGGTCCTTCGGCGAGGCGAACAGGCGGTCACGAATCGCCTCGTCCTCGGCGCTACCGGGCTCGGCAATGCGCGGGGCACTACCGGCAAGCGGGTGGGTCTTGAAGGCGCGGCCCTCGGTGCGGAACACCAACTCCGGGGAGGCGCCCATCAGGTAGCTTCCGTTCATGCCGCGCTCGCCATCGGGCAGGCGCACCGCAAAGTTGAAGGCGGAACGCTGCTGGGCGCGCAGGTTGTTGTACAGCGCCTGCAGGTTGAGGGCGCCGGGTGCGTAGCGGGCGGTGAGCACACGCGAAAGCACGATCTTGCTCAGCTCACCCGCTTTCATGCGCTCCACGGCGGTTGCCACGGCGGCACGGAACCGGTCGTTCTGCCTGCCGGTGACCGATACCGGTTCGGCAAGCGCCACGGTCTGATCGGGGACCGGCACCTGCTGCTCTTCCAGGCGTTCGGGCACAAAGAGGTAGGCAGACATATCCGGGTCAAAAGGAATCAGACCCACGACGGCGCTACCGGCACGTTTTGCCTCGTCCCGGGCGTTATCGAAGGTGACAGGGGTCATCGCACCGGATGCGCTCAGGACGCGGGTGCCGGTGGCAAAGATAAAGTCGGGAAGGTTCGTCATTGTACTTCTATCAGTGGTGTGTGGGTTCGCGCCGGAAGTACATAGAGTACAGTCCGAGCTCGGGTACAGTGCGGGCGCAGATACAGTGGGGTGCGTCGGTGCCGCTAGAGGGTCGCGCCGCCGTCGGCGACAATCTCCTGCATGGTGATGTGGCGTGCCGCCTCAGAAATGAGGAAAGCGTTGACCGCCGCAATATCCGCCGGGTCGGCAATACGACGCAGCGGAATGCCCAGGCGGAACGTTTCGGGGTTACCGGCAACCGGCAGGGCGGAGCGGTCCTCCCCCTCCCAGGCATCGGTCACCATGGGGGTTCGGGTGGTGCCGGGGCAGACCGAGTTCACGCGAATACCGTGCGCGGCAAGCTGCAGACCGAAGCTGGAACTCACGCGCGCCGCCGACGCCTTGGACGCACCGTAGGCGCCAAACTCCGCGCGGGGCACACGCGCCGCGTTGGAGGCGACCGTCACCAGGGAGCGGCTGTTCGTCGGGTCGCTTTCCTGCTGGTCAATCATTATGCGGGCGAATTCGCGCAGGCACAGGAACACGCCATCGGAGTTGACCGCGTGCAGGCGCTTCCAGGTGTCGAAGCTGGTTTCCAGGAGCGGCTGGCTGTGGGCGATGCCCGCGGCGAGCACCGCGCCGGTGATGGGCTCGTCGAGCGCCGCTACAGCATTGGCGAGGGCAGTGACGGACTCTTCGCTCGTGACGTCTACAGCGCGGTAGCGGAAGATAGCGTCCCCGTAGGTACCGAAGGAGGCAATGGGCTGCTCCGCAAGGTCCGCCGCAAATACCGAATAACCGTTCTTAATGAGCTGGTGGACGGTTGCCTCACCAATACCGCCGTTCGCGCCGGTCACAATCACCCAGCTCATGCGCGCGCCTCCTCAGCAGTCTCAGCAGTCTCAGCGGCCTGCAGGTCGGCGAGCACGTCGGCGGTGTTCAGCACGCGGGCGCAACGACCCGAAGCGTACTCGCACGCCAGGCGGTGCTCCTCCTCCGAGAAGTCAGCGAGCGCATCCGCCACCATGAACGGCTGAATGTCACGCATGAACGCCTCCAGGGCGGTGGTCAGGCAGCCAATGTGCGCGTACACGCCGCCGATAATGAGCTGGTCGCGGCCGGATTCCTTGAGCAGGTCCTCGAAGGGGCTGCGCACGAACGCGGAGTAGCGCCACTTGGTCAGCACGGTGTCGCGGTCGGTGGGTGCAAGTGCGTCGAGCACGCGAGCGGACTCGTCATTCTGCAGGCCGTCGCCCCAGAAGTCGATGAGCAGGCGGCGGTCTTCGGGGTTCTGGCGCGGCGGCTGCGCGGTGTAGTAGACCGGGATTCCGGCGGCGTGGGCGGCGTCAATGAGGCGGCGCAGATTCCGAATGGCGATGTTAATCTGGGCATCGGCATTGCCGTAGCCCTCCCCCAGGTCTGCCCCCTCGAAGGCCTGGACGAAGTGTACCTGCATGTCGTGCACAAGCAGTACAGCTCGGGAGGGGTCCACAGGCCAGCTCACGCGGTTGCTGTGTTCACGGTCAACGTAGGTGTAGGGCTTGATTTTGGGCAGTGCCATGATTCTCCCGGTTTGTGCCTATAGGTTGTATGCGCAGCGCAGGCGGTGCACTGCGGTGGGCGTAGTAGCGAGTGAGTGCTCTCCTCCGAGCCCCCTCGCACCGACCACCCACACAGTGAGCTTGCGCTTATCTCATAACCATCTTAGGGCATGCTTAGATACCAAGGTATATCTGAACCTTAACAAAAATGCTTCCCCACCCGCACCCCCGTTGACAGCGCAACGGGCGGAACGGGCAGGGAAGCACTCTGACCAGCAGAAACGCTACGTGAACCGCGCATCCAGACGCGGATTCTAGTTCAACTAGTTCACGGGCACCGCGACGGCAAGAACCTCATTCAGACCCTCAGTGATCGAGGGGTGAGTGTAAATCTCATCGCGCAGCTGCGAAGCGGTAATGCCGTGGCGCATCGCCAGAGCCACCAGGTTAATAACCTCCATAGACTCGATGACCAGCAGCTGGGCGCCCAGAATCTGGTCGGTCTGCGCGTCAATCACGAACTTCATGATGCCGCGCGGGTTCTCCTGGGTCTTCGCACGCGGCATCGCGGCAACCGCGGCAACCGGCTTCGAAGCGACCTTCACCTTGTGGCCAGCCTCGATTGCCTCACGCTCAGTCAGACCCACGGAGGACAGCGGCGGGTTCATGTAAATAGTCGAAGCCACAGCCTTGCGGTCCTTAGTGGAGCGGGAACCGTCACCGACCAGCTGGGAGAGCACCACGCGGTAGTCATCCATAGAAATGTAGGTGAACTGCGGGCCGCCGTTCACGTCACCGAGCGCAAAAATATTCGGCACGGTGCTGCGCAGGTGCTCATCCACGACAATTGCACCGCGGTCGTTGGTTTCGATGCTGGTGTTCTCCAGGCCCAGACCCTCGGTGGCGGGCTTGCGGCCGGTCGCAACCATCACGTAGTCCACCTCCAGTTCCCGAGTAGCGCCCTCGGAATCGAGGTAGGTCACGGTCACCGAGTCAGCGCCGTCCTTGAAGGACTGCACGCGCACGCCGGTGTGAGCGGTAATGTCCTGGTCTGCGATAATCTCGCGGGCAACCTGGGCAACATCCTCGTCATAGCGGCCGAAGAGGGCGGGTGCGCCGTCCAGAATGGTCACCTCAGTGCCGTAGGAGGAGAAAATACCGGCGAACTCAACACCGATGGGGCCGCCACCGATAATGCCCAGACGCTTGGGGCGCGGGGTGAGCTTCTGCAGCTCGGTGGAGGTGAGCACACGCTCAGATTCGCGGATACCCTCAATTGGCGGGATCACCGACACGGCACCGGTGTTGACGATGAAGTAGTCGGCGGTAACGCGCAGGACGTCTTCGCCCGCGGTGACCTCAACCTCGGTGTCGGAGATGAAACGTGCGTGACCGTCAATGAGCTTGGCGGTCTCGTTGGAGAGCAGGATCTCGCGGTTCTTGGCGCGCATCATACCGGTCAGCTTGTCACGGAAGACCACGGCAGATTCGTAGGCGGCGTTTGCTTCGTCAAGGCTGCGCTCGCCGCTGGCGCGGAACTCGTCGGCGCGGTGTACGAGCGCCTTGGTGGGTACGCAACCGATGTTGATGCAGGTACCGCCATACATGCCGGTGGACTGTTCGATGAGGGCAACGTTCTTGCCGGTCTTGGCGTATGCGCCGGCGAGGGTCTTGCCGCCCTTACCGAAGCCGATGACGACCATGTCAAAGTGCAGCTGAGCGGGGGTGGTCATACTATTCTCCTGTGAAATTTAGATGATGATGTCTTCACAGAATTCAACGCAAAGAAATGAGCATTATTCCTGTGCGCCACATTTTTCTCCCCACCCCAATTCATGCCCCAACCACCGCTAGGGCATGAGCAAAGCCCCCACCGCACTGCACAGGACGCACTGCACAGGACGGTAGGGGCTTCACATGGAGGGGTTAGCTCAGGAACTTCAACAGGTCATCAGCGAACTCATCTGCGTACTGGAAGAGAGCACCGTGACCGGAACGGCGGTACATCTTCAGCTCGCTCTGAGCAACCTTGCGGTGCATATCGTAGGAGTTGACGCTGGGCACCATCATGTCGGTTTCACCGTTGACGATAAGGGTGGGCTGGGCAATGTACGCCATATCGTCCTGCGGCTGCTTGCCCCAGCGGCGGATAGCCACCAGCTGACGCAGGAAGCCGATAACCTTCATCGGGGCACCGCGGTGCGCCTCGGCGCGGGCAGCCATGCGGTCCAGTACGCGCTGCGCCTCAATGCCGCCCTGTGCGTCGTGGGTGTAGAAGATGTAGCGCTTGGGGCTGATCTTCTCGCGGGATGCACGCGCCATGTAGCCGAAGGTGGTTCCGGTGACGGTATCGATTCCAGCGCCACCGCGCGGGCCGGTACCGACCAGAACCAGGCGGTTGATGAGGGTCGGGTAGGCGCGTACAACTTCCTGAGCGATCATGCCGCCCATGGACAGGCCCAGCAGGTTGACCTTCTGGTAGCCGAGGGCCTGAATAATTTCTGCTGCCTGGTGAGCCATACCGGGGATGGTGGTTGCAACAGAGCCTTCGCTGGAACCCACGCCGGGTAGGTCCATCACGATTACGTGCTGGCGCTCAGCGAGCAGGTCAAGCAGCTTGGGGTCCCAGTCGTCCATAGTGGCGGCGAGGTGCACGAGCATGACCAGCGGAATGTCTGAGTTGCCTTCGCCGAGTTCTCGATAGGCAATCTTCTGGTTGTTAACGGTGATGTAGCGGGTGGGGGTTTCGAGGTAAGACACGGTTGTTCTTTTCGTTAAGTGAGGCGCTTATGCGGTAAAGGAGATGACGGTCTTGCCGTTGGAGCGGCCGTTAGCTACCTTGTCCAGGGCTGCGTTGACGTCTTCGAAGGGGAAGACAGTATCGATGGAGGGCTTAATCTGACGCTCAGCAAAGATGTCAGCGACCTGCTGCAGCTGCGCGCCGTTGGATTCAACGAAGATGAAGTGGTAGGTCACGCCGTACTTCTGCGCCTTGCGGTCCATGGTGCGACCTGCCGCGCCAAAGAGCAGCTGCTTCCAGAGGGGCATGCCCATGCGCTGTGCGAATGCCTTGTTGGGCATGCCTCGCAGGGAGACGAGCTGACCGCCGGGCGCCATGATGCTCATCTGCTTTTCAGTTTCGTCGCCGCCGAGGGTGTCGAGCACGTAGTCGATACCGCTGAGGGTTTCAGCGTAGTTTTCGGTCTTATAGTCGATGAAGCGGTCAGCACCAAGACCCAGCACGCGCTCCTTACCGGAGGCGCTACCGTTCGTGATGACGGTCAGACCCTTTGCCTTTGCCAGGGGAATTGCCATGGCACCCACACCGCCGGTACCGCCGGAGATGAAGATGGTCTTACCGGGCTGGGCACCCATCAGGTCGAATGCCTGCATGACGGTCAGGGCGGTCAGGGGAACACCCGCCGCTTCCTCGTCGCTAAGGTATTCGGGTACGCGAGCCAGCGCGTCCGCGTCCACGGCTACGTATTCTGCGAAAGCGCCGATGCTGTTCAGCGGCAGGCGGGCGAAGACGCGCTCGCCAACCTTGAAGGAGGTGACGCCTTCACCGAGGGCTTCTACGCGGCCGACGATTTCGTTACCTGCGATCTGGGGCAGTGCGTAGGGGGTGATGAGCTTGACTTCACCGCGGGAAATCATGTTATCGAGGGGGTTGACGCCTGCGGTGCTGACCTTGACGAGTACCTGCTGTGCGCCGGGGCGGGGTGCGGGTACGTCAGTGACGGTGAGGGCGATGTTGTTCTTGTTGTAAGAAACGATCTGTGCTGCCTTCATGGGGGTGTCCTTTCGGGTGTGGTGTTATTCGGTGAGTTCTGGTGCCGGGTTTAGCCGTGTTTGGGCCGGGCTATGCGGGAGGGGTTTTTCCTGCCGCGGCGTAGAGGTTCGTGATGACGTTCCGCAGGCTTTGCTGTGCGAGGTCTTGCTCCAGGTGCCGCTGGGTTTCCTCGAAGATGGGGTTGACTGCCTGGAGGATGTGGGCGCCGACCGGGCATTCTTCGTTCGCGTTGTGGTGCGTGTGGAAGAGGTTGATGCTGCGGGTTTCCTGGACGGCGAGGTAGATGTCGAGGAGGCTAATGTTCTCTGCGGGACGGGTGAGCTGGTAGCCGGGTTTGCCGCGCTGGGAGCTGAGGATATCTGCCTTTTTGAGGAGGGTGATGATTTTGCGAATGTAGCTGGCGTTGGTGCCGACGCTGCGCGCGAGGTCTTCAGAGCTGAGCGTTTTTTCGCTTTCGCTGATCATCGTTAGGACGTGTAGTGCTACCGAGAATTTGGTGTCCATGTCCCCTCCTGGGTTGTGTGCCGCATACCTTAGTTGTATCCGTATCGGGTACAAGTACAACTATGACAGCAAAAACTTACACCGCCAAGTTTTATATCTATGGCGTGCGCCATAAACACAAAGACTCCTCTCTCCTTCCACAGCCACCCCTCAGCCCGCGCGGGCGTAGACTGAAACTATCCGGTTCCCTACGAGAAGCCAGCCTAAAGGAAGCCAGCAAATTCAGGAGGATTCCATGAAAACTCACGATATTCTGCGTGACGCCGCCAGCCGCCCCGGCATCGAGGCCGCCGTAGCCGTCAAGGGGCTATCAGCGGAGGCGTTGAACGCGCATCCGGGCGGGCACCCAAACTCTATCGCCTGGCTCCTCTGGCACGCCGGACGACAGATGGACATGCAACTTTCTGCCCTGAATGGTCAGCCGCAGGTTTGGGAGACTCAGGGTTTCCGGGAACGTTTTGATCTGGGCGAGCTCGGCGACACCATGGGCTACGGCCACACCGCTGAGCAGGCACGCTCCATCGTGGTTGAAGATTCTGCCCTGCTGGTGGAGTACCTTGTGGCGACCGGCGAGGCGCTCGCCGACTACGCGCAGACGCTGAGCGAGGCTGATTTGGGCGAGATTATTGACCGTTCGTGGACTCCACCGGTGACTCGAGGTGTGCGTCTGGTCAGTCTGATTGACGATGCGGCGCAGCACGTAGGTCAGGTGGCGTACGTGGCGGGTATTCTCGCCGCATAGGGTTTCACCGCGCAGAATTTAACGCCCGCTAGGGACATGAAAAGGCGGTGGCGCCTCGGACACAACCGCCCGAGACGCCACAGCCTACACGATAAGGAAAAAGGCTGAGTTGATGAGTTTTACTCGGAATCATCTCTCCCCCTCAGCTTAAAGATGCGGCTACCGTGCGGCCCTAAAGCTCACCACCGCAGGGCGGACACTGCTTGACGTCCACCCTGAGGTAGTAGCTAAGCACCCAAAGAAGGATTGATTACAGAATTTTTTCAGGAGTAATTTTCGATGAATCTATACCAAACCCCTGTAGTTTCCTGGATTGCTTGTCTACTTCACTCTTTTTGTATTCATTGAGCACCCAGGCCGCGTGCGAGGTTTTAGGGTGGTTGATAAGAGCACGGATATATTCATCATCAGAATCACCGAAGCTAAAACCAATACAAATTATATTGGTTATATCTTCACATGTATTCAGAAATTTTTTTAGAGAATCTAACTGTGGGTTCTTTTTCAGTGTTGCATGCAAAGAACGAATATTATCATTATAGCCTAACATGGAACTCTCATACTTAATTTCCCCAGAATTATGACCCACAATAATACTATTTTCCCCATCGCCCCTAAACCCGTGGATATGTAATACATCCCGGTCTTGTATGCAATACAATTTTTGAAGAGTTTCAGTATAATTAAAGTTAAGAAAATATCCTCTATGTTCCTTCAAGTAATTATAAAAGCTTTCTATTTTCTTAGATTTTTCAATTTCAACTGTATTTATCCAGTCCCTAAAAGTGGATTTAAATTTACATGCAGCATTGGTCCATTCTTGACTTCCATCTTCTAAGGCAAAGCCAGTTTTTCCCATATCAAAATCCCCGTCACTATCAACGACATCGTCAATTGCATGTCTAATTGATTTATAATCTATATTCCCTAAAGCAGTTTCCAGCTCCGACCACAAATCAGCAGTTCTTGCATATCCAAGAATACCCAAAAATCCTAGGATCAACCCCTCCTCATAAGACCGCGGCTGTGCACCTTCCACTTCCGAGGGCGGGAAATCCCAAATATCATCTTGGAGGGTTCTTAAAATATTTTCAGACTCTTCCAGAAATTCTTCACGCTCTAAAAATTTATACTCAGGTTGCGTATCAGCAATATATACTTTATAAATGAA
>ERZ773072.257-NODE-257-length-32665-cov-4.278473_pt1 | contig 32665 bp, 22 predicted proteins | sample MGYA00580617_ERZ773072 | MGnify/ENA primary metagenome ERZ773072 (study PRJEB29015, sample SAMEA2737970) | human oral metagenome | biome: human oral; feature: human-associated habitat; material: dental | place: China | collected 2122 ...
CTCTTCTTTAGAGAGGGTATTGAGTAAGGCAATACCTTGCTGTGCTAAAAGGTTTTCTAATGATTTTTTCATTATTTCTGTTTTTTTACCACTCGCGGTATTCATCGGTGATATCTACATTATCGGCTAATTCTAAACCTGTTTTGCGAATGAGTGTATTGAGCCACTCGCAAAGTTCTTCACGCTCCATTGTTTCTATAAGTCCGTATTTGTCATTAATTTTATTGAGTTTTTTTACCAATTTGCCCATAGAGTTATAAACGGTAGTCGCATTTTTCTTTTGCATCGCTTCACAAAGTGTCTGGACATATTCCGTAAGGGCTGTTTCTACAGCGGTAATGCTTTCTTCTGAAAACATATCATCACCCTCAGCCATACGCTGGCGCCATTGAGGGATAGGAATTTCAGAGAGAAAAGCTTGTATTTCAGGAATACGATTTGGGTCTATGTTTTTGTTTTGTGATTTGAGGAGGGCTTTAAGGCGGATGCGTTCTTTTTCATAGAGCTCTAATTTGAATAACATTAGCCTGCACAATTGTTCCTTAGGATTCAGAACCACTAACAAGCTAAATTCCTCAAATAAAACATCATAAGTAGAACCATAATCACTCACTTCTTTACGCGTAAGCTTCTTGCCTATTTTCTGTTCAATGGTTGTTTTATCATCGCCAATGTTCAATCCAAAAGGCAGGTTTATATCAGAAATTTTTCCATCGGGTGCATTCTCAGAATCAATGGTGATTTGATGCAAAATGAGTTGGTCTTTTTCCTTGTTATAATTACCAATAGGCTCTCCATAAGCGGGAGCATACCTTACATACCCAGTAAAGAGGCAGCGAATGGTCTTTTCTTCATTATTAACTGGTACCCAAAACAAGTTGCCGTAAGCATCATATTCAGGATTAGGGTTTTGCGGTAAATGATATTTTGCAAAAAATTCTTTAATTTCAGGAGAATGAATAAGTCTGCCCAACAAATATTGTAATTCCATTTTTTATTATTTAATTTTTATATTCGTTAAGTTCTGAAGTTCATATAGAAGCCTTATCAAAGTTTTTAGACTTTGACAAAGCCTATTATGCTGTTATAAATGTGCTATCTATGATTTTTACGCCGTCTATTACCATAGTATTCTGTTTTTAAGGTCGTATGATTGTTTCTTCTACTTTGCCTTTGATCATATTTTCAAGGGCGGTATAGAGGTCGCCCCCATAAAAATAATGATAGGTCTTTCTTGGCACCCAAGAGGTAAGGTCAAGTACGCCCCATACACTGCCTACACTATCTATACAGAGAACTTCATCGGCATTGACATCACCAAAGGGAATAAGCTCGGTAACCCCCGCATCCGATTCGTAGTATAGCATCTCTTGGCGGGTAGGGAGGTTTTGTGAGGAAATAAAAACCATATAGCCGTCGCGGCGCTTGATATCCTTGCCGTCGAATATGGTAAGGAAAGTGACGAGTTCGTGAGGCAAATCGTCATAACCTGCCTCGCGATAGCGCGCTCTGATAGTTTCCGTACGAGCGTGTCGCTCTTCTTTAGAGAGGGTATTGAGTAAGGCAATACCTTGTTTTTCTAAAAGGTTTTCTAATGATTTTTTCATTGTTTCCTCAATTTTTCTTCGTAATCACAAGCCGCTACAGCTTCTACCTCTTGTTGTCTGAAATAATCCAAAATCGTATCTGTAATGGCTACATAATCGGTTGTGGTGATTTCCATATCCAAAAGATATGGATAGTACAAAAAACCATCAGTTCGTTGCACCTTTTTAGGGTCGTACTCATCATTACGACCAATATATAGGTCACCCCAAGGGAAAAGTAGTGTGTTTATATCAATACTTTTCGCTTGCAACTCTTTTGCCAACGTATCTAACAATGTAGTTTTATCTCCTTGATAATTTACAAATATTTTGCAATACATGTTATTTTGCCAATTTCTTAAACAAATTCACTAAGCCAAGAATAGGCAACCCTACTATTATTAGAAAGATTACTGCTATAAAGAAAACAAAAAGAGCGATTGTTATTACAACTAAACCTAATAAAGGGTTGTAGGCATTGACTTTGATTACTTTATCAATAGTGGTATTCAGGAGCCTTGAATGTATTATTCTATTTAGGTTCATTCTTCACTATTTATTTCTTATTATTTCTTAAACAAATTCGCCAAGCCAACAATAGGCAATGTCACTAACATTATAGGGAACATTAGTACATAGATAATACAGAAAAAAGTTATCATCAAGAAGCAACCTAAGTATTCGTTGTAGGCAAATACTTTGTCCAATAGGGCTATGGTCTTATTCACTACCCATAGTTTTTCTATTTTCTTCTTGAGGTTCATAAGGTTTTATTTTTCACTTCTTCCACTCCCTCCAATTCCAATAAAAACTTCTTCCGCCACAAGCCTCCACCATAACCTGTAAGCGTCCCATTGGAGCCAATAACCCGATGACAGGGGATTAGTATAGAGATATGGTTTTGGCCATTGGCATTGGCTACCGCTCGTACACTTTGGGGCGATCCCAAGGCAATAGCTTGTTCTTTGTAACTCCACGTTTGCCCATAGGGAATGGTTCGTAAGACCTGCCAGACACTTTTTTGAAAATCAGATCCAAACGGTTGTAGTGATACCGAAAATTCCTGACGTTTGCCCACAAAATATTCGCTGAGTTCCCGTTCTAAGATCGCGAAAAAAGGACTCTCTCCTTCTATAATAGAGGCTTTTTCTATTTTGGAAATATTTTGTAGTTCTCTTTCTAACATTTTGCTATCGGAGAACTCCAACATACAGATACCCTTATCGGTAGCACAGGTTACCATAGTGCCTATAGGGGTTTCTATATACTTGAGGAAGATTGGTTTGTCTCTATTTTTCATACTTTACTTTTCGTTTTTTTACTTTCTTGCTTCCTCTATGGTGAGACCAAAGGAAGCTAAGCGGTGTTCTAAGTTGGAAAGGATATAATCCTTTTCTTCGGGGAAACGCTTGGCTATTGCTTTGTAATAGGGCAGTAAGCGTTTGTCTTCCAACCCAGAAAGGGCTTGCATAACTGTGCAAAGGACACCGGTATCGGTCTCTTGTAGCCCTTTGATAAAGGTATCGAGGCATTGTTCTTTCTTCTTGCTTTTGCCGAGTGTATAGTAGGCTGTGCTACGTATTTGAGGATTTACATTATCAGTGAAAGGCAGGATCGCTTCCTCGAAATTGTCATCTCCTTCCGTAAGGAGGTAGGTAGCAAAATCAAAGGTTCTTTCGTCGGTAATGGTAGGCAATAGCTTTTTTACAACAGACACCCAGTCGGCACAATGGTCTTGGGCATACCACCATACGAACTGAAATACCTTTTTAGGATCTTTGGTTACCAAATCTTGCAAGTAAGGTTTGGCTCGCTCATAAGAGGATTGGCTAAGAATTTCAATTAAGAAATCTCTATCCTCGTTGTTTAAGGCAATGAGCTTTTCTATCTTGTCTAATAGAGCAGGTTCTAAAGGTGGTTTTTTATGATATACCCCCTCGAGGCAGTCGGTTTGAGTTTTGCGGTCGGTAGTGTGTTCATATTCATTGAGGAGCACCTCAGCGGGTTCGCCACGATGGTAGCCAAACCAAGTAGGACGGTCGTCTATAAGTTGCCCCGAAATGACCTCATCGAGGTAGCGTTCGTACCAATCTAAGAAGTTGGTTTCGAAAGCAAATTTAGGTTGCAAGAGGTCTAAATCTACATTCACTACACGACCGGCATATTTGCCATTGAGCACCAAGGCGTGTTCATAGGTACAGCCCTGACTTCCCAGAGGCAGAAGTCCGCCAAATACTTTTGCTCGTTCGGCAAAATACTTATCATCGTCTTCTTCCTCTTCCTCTTCTTCAGAGGGCAATAGTGGATCGGAGAGCGTTTCCCATTCTTCTTGAGTCATATCAGGAGAAAGGTTGCAAGGCGCTTTGAGGTAGGTTTCTATTTTTTCGTAGAGTAGGCTATCTAAAGAAGTTCCAAAGGCATACAAGCCGTAATAAGGTCCTGCTATAAAGTCTGATTTTTTAGCTTTAGCATCGCCTACAGTAAGCATAAAGGCACGATAGCATTCGGGGAGTTGTACGCCATATTTCTTTTCAAAAGCAAGGACTTCCGCCTCGCTTACGGGCGGGTTGAGGTGGTACTGGTGAGTATCGGCACCGAATACTTCTAAATTCTTATCAGCTTCTTTGGCTTGGGCTAATTTCTGTTGGATACGGTGGAGTTGTTCTTTCATTGGTTTATTTTTATATGTTCCCATAGACCTCTATATAGGCGCAGGTGGAAAGTTTTTCTTCTACATCGGTGATAATTTTTTCTATAAAAATCTTTACTTTATCATCGGTAAATGTATGTTGGCGCAGTTGTGTGATGATTTTTCGGCACGTGGTGGAGTCAAAAACATTGCTGGTTGTACAATTGAAATAGTTTTCGACTTTGTTACACTGGGGTTGGTATAGGGGAAATACGGACTTAAAATCTTCTAAAAGATATTGATCAAAATCTTCTATTGGGATAAAGATAGAGCGCTCGGGCAGATTGTTCAAATTGCCATCCAAAGCACTGATGAGATAGCCCATACCTCTTTCGCTTTTGTCTCTTTCACCATTAACACTTATAGTTAGTGAGGTACTATATATGTGTTTTACAGCCTTTTCGACATTATAATTGAAACGCTCGTATACACTTTCGGCTTCCCAGCGCTCACATTCGGTTTCTGCCATTATAGAGGTTATATTTTCTTGGTGATAGAAGGCTATGGCAGCGGGGATATCGCCTGCGGTTTGTTCTAATAGGGTTTTGGCTTTCTGCAAGGGAAGAGCAAGCTCGGTTTTAAGAATTTGTATTTCTTTTAAGTAGTTCATTCATTTGGCTATTATAAGCAATTTATATTCCTCCCCATACCCAGTTGGCTTCACTGCTCACTATTCACTGTTCACCGCTTACTGCTTACTGACCACCGCAATTGTTTCTTTTACTTTTTGGGCGATGGCACGGGCGGTTTCTATGTCGGGATGGGTGATGGTGATATGTCCCATTTTTCTAAAAGGGCGCGTTTGCCGTTTTCCATAGATATGAGGGGTCACTCCTTCCAGTGCTAATACTTCTTCTATATGCTGGTAGATAACATCTCCTGCATAGCCTTCTGCTCCGACAAGGTTTACCATTACTCCGGCTACCTTGCTTTTGGGGCTACCCAAAGGCAAGTCTAAAATGGCTCTTAGGTGTTGTTCGAACTGCGAGGTGTAACTGGCCTCGATGGAGTAATGACCTGAGTTATGCGGGCGTGGAGCTACTTCATTCACCCATATTTCTCCTTCTTGGGTAAGGAATAGCTCCACAGCCAAAAGACCAATGCTGCCAAAGGCTTCGGCTACTTGTAGGGCTATTTGTTGTGCTTTCTCACTGATAGTAGAAGGAACACGGGCAGGGCAAAGTACATATTCTACTTGGTTGGCTTCGGGATGGAATTCCATCTCTACCACTGGATATAAGGCCACTTCTCCACTGGGGCGACGCGCAACGATCACAGCCAATTCTTTCTCAATAGGAGCACAAACTTCTGCCAAGCAAGGGGTATCGGGGAGTGTGTCAAGGTCTTGCTTTTGGCGGATGATTTTTACTCCATTGCCATCGTATCCAAAGCGGGTGCTCTTCCAGACGAAAGGAAAAGACCAGCGCCCCTCCTTGACAGCCTCTTGCAGTAGGGTAACAGAGGAGAAAAGTTCAAAAGGAGCCGTGGAGATACCATGTTCTTTATAGAAAACCTTTTGTAAGCCTTTGTCCTGAATAATGCGCAGGCTCTTTGGAGTAGGGAATACCCTGACCCCCTCACTCTCGAGTCGTTCCAAGGCATCTACATTTACATTCTCTATCTCAAAGGTAAGCAAGTCTACCTGTTTGCCAAAACGGTATACTGTATCATAATCCATCAGGTCGCCCTGAAAGAAAGCATTGCAGCCCAAGCGTGCAGGGGCTTCTGCACTTGGGTCAAGCACAAGTGTGCGGATGTCCCACTTGAGGGTCTGGGAAAGGAGCATCTTGCCCAATTGTCCTCCTCCGAGGATGCCTAAAGTAAAATCTGTTGAAAAAAAAGACACTTTGTTAATTGTTAATTATTAATTATTAATTTTCAGTCTCTAAGACATAAAACTTAGCCTTTTGGCTGTAGGGAGTGTTAAATCTTCTTTTATATATTTTCTCTTGTTGGGGGGCGAATTGCAATTCGCCCCTACATGTGTGACACAACGCTGGTATTAGGTATTTGTTGGTTACATTTTTCACTTTTCACTTTTCACCACATACCCAAGCTCATTCGCTTGGCTACACTCTTCACTCTTCACTCTTCACTCTTCACGGACCTCGCAAAGGTACAAAAATATTTTTATTTTTGGCTGAAAAAATATTGTTCAAAAATCTTTTTTTACTCTAAAAAAATCGTATTTTTGTGCCACGAAAAAAAATAGCAATAATAGCTTGTGTTATGGATAAAAAACGCAACACCATTGAGTATTTGAAATCTTTCTATATCAAAGATTATCTCTATATGGCTCTGGCCATAGCTATCTACACCATTGGGCTTACAGGCTTTATCATGCCCAATCAGATTGTTTCTGGAGGGTTGGCAGGAGCTGCATTGCTTCTGAACTATGCTACAGGGATCAAAGTTTCTACCACTATTTTAGTGGTCAATTTTGCTCTTTTGATACTAGCATTTCGTCCTTTGGGGAAAAAATTTGTTATCAATACGATTATAGGAGCAGGGATGCTTACTCTCGGGGTGAGGCTCGGGGAGATGTATCTAAAGCCCTACTTCTTGGCCAACCCCGTGGTACATGACCCCTTTATTGCTATTGTTTTAGGAGGTATCTTCATGGGAGTAGCCTTAGGAATGGTCTACTCGGTTAATGGAAGTACCGGAGGAGTGGATATTATTGGTTTCTTGGTAACTAAATATTTCAAAATACGTATCTCCCGTATTCTTCTTTTAGTGGATGTACTTGTGGTGACATCTTCTATATTTGTCCTCAAGGGATATACTATGGAGAAAATGGTGTTAGGGCTTATTCTCTTACCTGTTATGTATCAGGCAGTGGATGTGATTATGAATGGTGCTAAACAGGCAATACAAGTCATTATTCTCTCGAAGAAGTACGAGGAAATAGCCACTCATATCAATACAGAACTTAAGCGTGGCTGTACCGTAGTGGATGGTACAGGTTGGTATACCAAGAATCCTCAGAAGGTCATTATTGTCTTTGCTCGTAGGGGAGAAGGGACTACTATCTTCCGATTGGTCAATAGCATAGACCCCGATGCCTTTGTCACCCGAACCAACGTCGAAGCTGTCTATGGTAAGGGATTCGAAAAATTTAGTTAAATTGAACTACGCCATACTGATTCCTACCTATAACAATGCCCCTACACTTGCCCGTGTTCTTAAGGGGGTACTTTCCTATACTCAGGAAGTATGGGTGGTCAATGATGGCGCGACAGATCACACTGCTCAGGTGCTTTCTGAGTTTCCTCAGGTCAGGGTTATTACCTTACCTAAAAATCAAGGTAAGGGCAATGCTCTCAAGATAGGCTTCCGCACCCTCTTGGCTCAGGGCTATGACTATGCCCTGACAATCGACTCCGACGGGCAGCACTTCCCTGAGGATATTCCTACCTTTCTCAGTGCCCTTCAGGGGCGCACCGAGCCTGTACTCTTGGTAGGGAGTCGGGATATGACAGGCGAGTCAGTGCCTAAGAAAAGCAGCTTCGGCAACAGGTTTTCCAACTTTTGGTTTCACCTCGAGACGGGTATCCGCCTACCCGATACCCAATCGGGCTATCGCCTCTACCCCCTATCACAGCTCCCTAAGCGATACTTCTCGGGTAAGTTCGAGTTCGAGATAGAAGTCCTAGTGCGTACGGCATGGCGTGGTGTAGCGGTGGAGAATGTCCCTGTTCGTGTCCTCTACGACCCTGCCGAGCGTGTGTCCCACTTCCGTCCCTTGCGCGACTTCATGCGTATCAGTCTGCTCAATACCTGTTTGGTGCTCATCGCCTTTCTTTATATAAAGCCTCGAAATTTCTTTAGGAAGTTCAAAAAAAAAAGCTTCTCTCAGTTTCTTAGAGAAGATCTTTTGGAGAGCAACGCTTCTCATAGCAACAAAGCCTGTTCAGTAGCCTTAGGACTTTTCTTTGGCATTGCCCCTTTCTGGGGGTTCCAGACCCTGATCACCCTCTCCTTAGCTGCTCTCTTAGGACTGAATAAGTCCTTAGCTTTCCTCTGTTCCAATATCAGCATTCCTCCTATGATTCCTTTCTTAGGTTTAGCTTCGCTTAAGTTAGGGTCGCTATTTGTCGGTGGAGACATCCTCCCCTCCGAAGGTAAGATCACTCAGGAGTTTCTTATGAATAATCTTTCCCAATACCTTGTAGGTAGTTTTCTCTTAGCCTCCCTTACCTCCGCCCTCTTAGGTAGTATGACCTACCTCTTTCTTAAAGTCAGCAGTAAGCAGTGAACCAAGTATGAGGGACAATTTGTCCTAATAAACAGAAAAATCAAAAGTGAAGAATATCCCTCTCAAGGATATTCTTCACTTTTCACTATATAAATGTGAATAAAGAGTTAAAGAATATTAGTAGTTAATTTGTTAAGGAACAATGATTGCATCTTTATCCTCACATTGAAAGAGTCTTACCTAATAGGCATAGTTATTCATAGAGATATAATTTATTGTTTTTTTAGATTGTTAGGGAATGGGTATTCTCTATTTTATATTCACTCTATAATATTTATGGTATAAATCTAAAAAAAGACCTCATTAGGTAATAGGTAATTTACTATTCTCCGCTTACTTAAACTCAAGTATTGCATTTTCGATATAGTCGATATAGTCGATATAACCATTTTCTTTAAGAAAGTTCGCAAGGTAAGCTCCGCTGGCTTCCATACCTCCTACTGCCTCTACTTGTAGCATTTTGGCATAGAGGGGAGCGATATACTTTTCCACACTTTGAGTAGGTACAGAAGTACGGCGAGCTAGATAACTGACGATCTTCCCTTGGGCATCCTTGATGATATCAAAGTCTGTTACCACCCAGTAGTATTCTCCTGATTTGGCTAAGTTCTTCGCCACTGCGTGGAAGTTGATCCCTTGTTGGATATTATCCCAAAGCACTTTGAAGATTACCCTTGGCATATCTGGATGGCGGATAATATTGTGAGGAGAGCCTAAGAGTTCTTCGGTTGAGTAGCCGCATACGTCACAGAACACCTGATTGACATAGTCAATAACGCCTGCTGCATCCGTACGACTCATAATGGTTTTCGATTTATCCCAATTCACCTCCCGATCTATAGGAGTAGGATATTGAAAGTTTGGTATCATAGAATTGATTTTTGGTTCTTTATAATATCGCAAAGGTACATTTTTTTTACAAAATAAAAAGAAAAAAATGTAATTTTTTTCACCGCACATCATTAATCATTAACCATTAACCATTGATCATTAATCGTTAATCATTAAAAAAAGTTATTAACAATTGTAGAAAAAAATATTTCACGAATGTTGGTTTTTTTGATAAATTTTTTATAACTTGCACCCTGAAAAACAAATCAATAATTAGCGAGATGGAATATCTTATTGTAGCAGTCTTTTTCATTGGTTATCTGTTTATTACAGTTGAACACCAGGTCAAAATTGACAAAACTATTTCCGCTTTAGGTATGGCAGTTATGTGCTGGACAATCCTGAAAACTGCCGATTTAAGGGTTTTTGAAGTCAGTGAAGTAGGTGGGCTTATTCCCCTAGCTGACAAATTTCAGGGAGGAAATCCCGAGGCTATTGATAGCATGTTGCTTCATCACCTCGGAAAGGTAGCTGAAATTCTCTTCTTCCTCATTGGGGCGATGACCATAGTTGAGATTATTGACATGCATCGCGGCTTCGAGATCATTAAGAAAATGGTCAAGACACGTAAGAAGAAAAAACTCCTTTGGGTACTCGGGATTGTAGCCTTTTTCCTTTCTGCGCTCATTGACAATTTGACTACCATTATAATAATGATTACCATCTTGCGCAAGCTCGTACCTTTCCGAGAGGAACGTATTTGGTATGCTTCGCTCCTAATAATTGCTGCCAATGCCGGAGGCGCTTGGTCTCCTAGGCGATGTGACCACTACCATGCTTTGGATGGCGGGTAAGGTCAGCGCGGCACGTCTTGTTGACTATGTAGTGTTGCCTGCAGTGCTTTGTTTTGTAGTGCCTTTTGCGATCGCTTCACTAATGCCTATCTTCAAGGGACGCTTAGAAATCCCTCAGATGGATAAGACCGAGGCTTACAAGAGCAGTACCCCTATCCTTACTATAGGAGTCTTGGCAATCATCTTTGTGCCGGTGTTCAAGTCCTTGTTCCACCTACCCCCTTACTTGGGTATGTTGTTCTCTTTGGCCACTGTATGGTTCTTCTCCGAGTTGCTCAAGCCCAATAGCGAGCTCAGTGAGGAAGCCAAGCCAACTTTCTCAGTGCACAAAGCCTTAGGACGTATAGAGCACTCCAGTATATTATTTTTCTTAGGAATCCTATTGGCCGTAGCCGCATTGGAGTCTACAGGTAGCTTGTTCCACTTTGCTGGCACGCTCAATAAGATGGTTCCTAATACCAATATAGTAGTAATGATTTTGGGCTTTGCCTCTGCGGTCATTGACAATGTTCCCTTGGTAGCTGCTGCTATCGGTATGTTTCAGGAAGGAATGGACGCCTCTATTTGGCACTTCATCGCCTTCTCTGCCGGAACAGGAGGTAGCTTACTTATCATCGGATCTGCTGCAGGTGTTGCTGCCATGGGTATGGAGAAGATCGACTTCTTCTGGTATGTAAAACACATCTCTTGGCTTGCCCTTTTGGGATTCCTCGCTGGTAGTGGTGTCCTCATGGCTGTAGAAGCTATCTTTAGATAATTGTTGAGACGTAGGGGCGAATCGCAATTCACCCATTGAAATGATGAATTGCAATTCGCTCAATCTCAATTTGTATAAACTAAATTAAGAAACATAAACTATCCCACTCCCTTTCGGGGGGAGGGGAAAACAATTTGCTAACAGAAAAACCCAAGCATATTATGAGATTATTTTTATACCTATTGCTTTTGTTACCGATATTCACTCGCGCTCAGCAGTGCCGCGTGAATTATACGGCCACAGTGGAGAATACTACCTGTGGCGGTACTGTCAAGGTTGCCTTGGCCTCTGCCGATACCAATTGTATTAGCCAGTACTGGGCGGTCTTGTACGACAGTGCTGGTGCGGTGCAAGCACGACAGAACCTCTCTGCCGCAGGGAAAGCAGACTTCGCTAACCTCTCCTCAGGAACTTATAAGGTAAAGCTTGAAAAGAAGGATGGTAGCGATACGCATCCTACTGCATTGAGTGTTACGGTGGTAAGTACCTATAGGCGCTTCTCTGTGGATATGACCAAAGCTACACAGACAGCTGCTACAGGAGAATGTGCAACTGACGGAAAAGTGGCGCTCAAGATTAAGGATGGTTCAGGTCCCTTTGTAGTGAAGTTCTATGCTCCTGGGGCAACAACTCCTACCTTTACTTCCCCTGCTACTAATAAAACGGGGACTGAGACAACTGTCAATATCACAGGTCTTAAGCCAAGTACAAAATATGACATAGAAGTGGAAGATCGTGCCGGTGGGGGAACTTGTTCTCTTACTGAGCCGAAAAACGTGCGTAGTATTACTACACAGGCTGCGTCAGGTTCTTTTATTCGTAACCTGACTATGGAAACTTGTCGTCCACTGAAAACTGGACAGACAGTAGGTGCCAATGGTGTGATTGCCTTAGATGTACATACTTCAGGAAGCTATACTATAAAGGTAATCAATAAGGATACTAATGAAGTGCTTGTAAACACTAGGGCTGTTACAGCTACTGCAGGAGTAGTTCTAAATATAGAGCCTGATGCAGGTAAAAAATTAGAAGCTAATAAGAATTATAAGGTTACAATAGAAGGAGGAGGATGTACTGCAGAAAGGATTTTGATGAATCCCTATGTCTATTCTCCTGATTACTTAAATCTTCACCTTGTTCCATCTTGTGCTAATTGTAATGATTACAAAGTTGCTATATCAGCACATTATAATGAGCGAATGGTGGAAAGTCGTTATTTTCCCTATAAGATTACTATCAAAGTTACTCGTGGAGGAACGACTGTATTTACCAATGAGTTTGATAAAAATGATGCTTTACCGGTATCTGGGACAGATACAGAAGGAGTCTTCTATGGAGCTAATAAAGAATTCCGTTTTTGGAATTGGTGGAGACCAAAGGTTCATACAATGACTAATCTTGTAAAGGCAGGAGATGTCATTACTGTAGACTATTCAGATTGTAATGGAGTGACAAGAAATCTTACTCATACAGTTACTCCTCCAACTAATATACCTGAATCTACAATTAAAGTATTACCTAATACTACAACAGCTACTCCTTGTGACAAGGATGTGGTTATCAGTACTAGATTTCAATTGGCCAGTGGAGGAGCCTTTTATAATGCTTTCTGTAATACTACGGGTCTGCAGAGTAGAGTAAACCTATCAGGGATTTGGCAGACTCCTACTACAGGAGGGGATGGACTATTTACTTTCTTTGATGAGATAAATGGAAATGTTCATGAAGTAAAAATACATAATACTACAGCTACTTCCTATCAAGTAGAATATGCAGAAGCAACAGGAACACTTGATGGAACAAATACAAAGAATTGCAAACATTATCTTTCCAAAGTATTCACTCAATCAGAGCTTGCAGGATTTAATACACTATCAGCTATAAGATATTCGGTAGGAGGATCCGTAGCAGGAGTATTAGATATATCAGGAAGAGGAAATAAATTTTTCTTAGGACATGATAATCCTCAACTCGCAGGACTGGATTTCATAACAGACAACAATAAGCTAACAGTAACTATAGAAAGAGCAGATGGACAGCCTAACATTCAGGATGTTACTGTACGAGGTCCTTGGAACTTAGCAGGAACATATAGGTACAAATTCCCTTGGACAAAAGTTTTCTATCCAAGTATGAATTTAGGGAATAAAAACCTATATCAAATGTTCGACCTTCCTACAGGAAAATATAATGTAAAGTTATCTGATCAATGTGGGTCAACAAGGTCATTTACTATTGATATAAATGCGATTAATGATGTTTCTTTTGATATCAAAGAACCTAAGGTAACTACAGATTGTGCACAAGGGGGACAATCAAGTAGGGGGAAGGTAGTCTTTGAAGCTAGTGTGGATAAGCTTACTGCTTCTGGATTTTGGGGAATGTATGTCTTCAAAGATCTGAATAATGGTCAACCTATACACAAAAGAGTAGGTTCCTCAGCTTATAAAGCTATTGGTATACCTGCTACCGATGGAGCAGATCCTACCAGAAGGTATTATAAGCAAGAGATAAAAGATCTTCCTCCAGGAAAGTATATCTTAGGAATTACTTTAGGGCCTTGTTACCATTCTGTAGTACCTTTGGATGTAGCAGACGAAAGAGGATATATGTATCATTTCCAACCTACAGAAAGAGGAACAGGATTTATATGTAAAACACTGATCTATAAAGAATTTGAGATTAGAGAATATAGTGATGTTACTCCAACGGTTAACATCGGCATGTGTGATCCTTCGAATCCCAATACAGGGATGGTAAGGGTTGAGTTGCCTGCGGGATCTGAGCCACAGTATCCTATTACCTATACTTTATATAAGGTATCAGGAGGGACAAAGGCGATAGCTACTCACTCGGATGGCACACAAGTAGCTCCTATTACGGTGGCTACCCGTCCTGCAAACTTGGAAGATGCTTATGCAACTTTCAGTAACATTCCAAGGATTTCTGGCAGTGACAGTTATGAAGTGAAGTTTGAGTCAGGTTGTTTGGATCGTTTGGTACCTGTCCCTGAGTTTGGTTCTCTGCAGAATCCACAGGTACGTACCTCAGCGACGACGGCATGTGCGGGTTCTCCATTGACCTTGAGTGTGGACTTACCAGCGAGTTTGTATGAGTTGGAGTGGAAGTCAAGTCCAGCTACGGCTCTTTCAGGAGTAGCGGATAAGACGCGTCCATCGATCACCTTGAATCCTACAGTGGATGCGGAGTACTGGGTTACCTATAAGATGAAACCAGGTTTTGGATGTACCCCAGTATCTAAGGATACAGCCAAGAAGCAGGTGAACCTGACCCGCAGCAACTTTGCGGCATCGGATATCACAGGCTTATCGGATAGGACAGGGGTACTGCCAGTGAACCAGTGTGCGGCGGATGTAAGCTGGACAGCCCCTACGATCAATGATACGGCGGGCTGTGGCTACAAGCTCACTTGGGAGGTAACCAAGCCAGACGGAAGTAAATATACCCCTACGCCGGATGCCAATGGTAATACGCCAGCCACGAGTTGGAATGGTTTTCCTGTGGGCGAATCTACAGTAACCTATAAGGTAGAGGGCAAGATTGCAGGGGGCACAGCAGCTACTAAGAGCTTTAAGGTAACGGTAACGGCTCCGAACGTAAATATTCAGATCACCAGTTCTTTTGTGGCCAATGTGGGCGGTACTACAGCCCTCACTTCGGTAGCCAAAGGAAGTACAGTATATTATAAGGTAACGCTCAAGAACACTACAGCTACTTCTATCAGTACAGGCGCCTTGAGGATTACCCTACCGGATAACACGAACACCAACTATGAGCTACCTGCGGCGAATGACCCTGCGATAGTTACCTCACAGTTGGGAGGTGCGGTGAATGTAAGCTATGACACAGGCAACCCGAGAGTACTGATCTTGGCAAATATCACCGGAGGTGTATTGGCACAGAATGCGGAACGCTCAGCATATATTCCGATCAAGATCAAGCAGGATCAGGGTTGTGATGCGTATGTGAATGCATGTCAGGCAATACTTACAGCACAACCTAAACTTATCTATAGTGTAGGAGGAGCAGGATGCGTGGCAGAGAATACCATCCAAGGGGACGGCATTGCGGCAGAGATTGACAGTCGTGCTACCTGTCCACGCGAGGAACTCTACTGCGGTGGCAGCTTCACGCTTACAGCTTTGGGTACAGGCTATACCTCATATAAGTGGTATAGTGGACAGCCAGGTAGTTTGACTCCATTGGCAAGTACCACTAGTAGCCAAGCGGTAAGTGCGGCAGGCTACTATACAGTAGAGAAGATAGCCACTTGTAGTGGTATTGAGGCGAAGACTACAGAAGTGATCCGCTTGGTGGACAAGAGTGATACCACGGTAGATCCTATCAGAGCCTTAGCGGGCAATGTAGGCGGGGTATGTGCTACGGATAACACCAAATGGCAAAGCCACTTCTACTTCTGTGGAGGTACAGGCAGCAAGGTATTGCAGGTAGCCTACCACCAGTCAGGAGTAAAATGGCAGAAAGAGGGCTCAGGCTGTAGCAATGCCAACCAGCCAAACTGTTATAATACCAGTGCGGCATGCTGGTCTACAGTATCTACCGATAGGAGCTTTACCATAGGAGGTACTACCCCAGGTAAGTACCGCTTACAGGTGGGCAATGGTAGTTGTACCAGAGAGTTCTACTTTGAGGTCTTTACTACCCAACTCTCAGGAACCTTAATAGGAACCCCTACCCCACATACAGCCTTGAGCTTAGGGGCAGCGAACTTCGAGATGGGTACCCATGGAGTACAGTATGAGTACGTAGCTACCCGCTCTGATGGTAGAACCTTCACAGGAAATGGCCCTGCTTCAGGCGCCAATATGCACAAGGTGGACGTAACAGGTCTGGAAGTACCGAACAATAGGAGTCAGGATACCTTTAGAATAGTGATCAAGGCTAAGGGAGGTGCGCTCAATGGATGTACCTTCGAACAGACAGTAACGATCAACCGCTTGGAGACCATGAAGGCAGAGGTAGAATATACTGGAGAGTGGTCTACTACAGAGTGTAACAAAGCTAAATATAACTTCACGGTATACGGTGGGGTACGTAACTACCGATACCTTATATATAAGATAGATGGTCAGTTGGCCAAGACAGAGTATGCGGGCAAGGTATTTGAGCAGCTTCCTGATGGTGACTTCTCAAGTGCAATCACCCCTACCAATGCAGTAGGTACGGTACCAGATGTATTCTCCTCTTGGATAGAAGTTCCAAGAGAAGGTAAATATATCTTCTTGGTACGAGATAATGATGATAGATATGCCTTGACCAATGAGGTACAGGTAAGCCAAGCCTCTCGCTATGCGGTAGAGGTTACCAAGGTAGACCTTACGTGTGCGACTCAACATGGAGGAAGCATCTCGGCTAAGTTCTTGGAGAGCAATGTACCAAGTCCAAGTGTGAAGTTGGAGAAATACAAGACCGACGGCACTATGGACACGAGCTTCCCAGCACAGAACAACCTTGCAGGACAGTTCAACAACCTTTCAGCAGGTAAGTATAGAGTGACCCTTAGCTACCTCTTCAATAGTGGAGGAGGTGGACGTCGTTGTGAGATTGTCCGAGATATACGTATAGAATCTCCAGTACCTATAGAAGCCTCTATAGGGGTAGTGAGTGCGAACAACTGCGATGGCAACAATGGCAAGTTCTTGCTCAAGGTGAACTGGGTGAAGGGAGGTTCTGGCGGCTATCAGTTCATGTCTACCTCAGGTACAGGCTCCTACAGCCCAGATAGGACTTTATTGGTGGACGGAGGTAGCCAGGCCAATCCTAAGGTTAAAGTATTTGTAAAGGATAGCAATGGCTGTATTGCCGAGTTCGAGGTAATGGCCAAGAAAGACTTGACCAAACCTACTTTGGCAGCTTCTACAGTGGATTATGACTGTGGTGGCAACGGAACCTTTACAGTAACGCCAACTGCTCCAGGGGGAGCTACTTATACCTATGAATATAGCTTGGACGGCGGCGTACGTCAAGCGCCAAACTTAGGCAATGCGATGCGCTATACAGGTTTGGCAGGCAGAGCTACGCCATATTTAGTTCGAGTATACTATACAGAACCCGCTACCGAGTCGGTGAACCAGCTCTACAATGAGACCTTTGCCGACATGGAAGACCTTGACGAGAGCGACGGGGCTCCTACAGGGGTAGGTTCTGCTAAGACAACAGGCATACTCTCTGCGGGAGTGCATGTGGTAACCAAGCAGTTACCAGCCACTCCAACTACCTACCGCTCTTTGGCAGGTACAGGCAGATACTATGCGATACACACAGCACCAAGCGATAACCGCTTGTATGTGAAGGATATACAGAATGTGGTACCACGTGCTAAGGCAACAGTGAAGTTCAAGTATGTGAACTTGGGCAATGATGCCAATACGGCGGCGAGTGTACCACTGAGAGTGACCCTACAGGTGACCAACCCAGGGGGGGCAGGTACGACAGCCTTTGTACGTACCCTTCCAGCAGCAGCGCAGGGAGGTACATGGCAGAGTGGTGAAGTGACCTTTGAGGATTTGGAAGGCTTCAACCAGCACACCCAGTTCCGCTTGATTATAGAAGCGGGCGTGAACAATGCTGCGGTGGGTCTGGATGAGATAGAAGTGATCCAGCCTACTAAGAACTGCCAGTCGGGAGAGCCTATCTCGGTACAGGTAGAGCCAAGCAAAGGCTTTGGAGCAACCATCACTCAGGTAGAACCTCCTAAGTGCCATGGTGGAGAGGGTACCCTATTGGTAAAACTCAGAAACATCAAGGCTGGGGCTACCTTTGAGTACCAGCTTAACGGAGGAGCGTATAGAAGTACTACTTTGGTAGGTACAGATGAGCTGAAGATACCAGCTCCAGTGACAGCGCCTTCGGATCCAGCTCATACCTTGAAAGTACGTATGGTAAACCCAGATGGTACCTTGTGTGAGATTACTGCAGGTGGGGTAGAGGCACGTATCAATGATGTTCCTGCCTTGACCATAGAAGAGGTGAAGATCTCTCCTAAGGGCTGTATAGCACCTTACATGACAGCCAGAGCGATCATCCGTGTAGCTTACGGACGCACACATAGTGGAACACATCCATATACAGTACAGAAGAAAGGCCCTGCTGATGCAGACTTTGTGGATGTACCTACGGCGGATGTGACATGGACAGGAACGACAGCTACAGTGGCGAACCTTACCGATGGAGTACACTATCAGTTTAGAATTAAGGATGCGAATGAGTGTCTCTCGAATATAGAGCAGAAGTTTATACCTGCGAAGATAGATATAGATGTAACCTTGACCCCAACCTTGTGCTTACAGTCAGGTAGGACAGGTGAGGTGATGGTACAGGTGAACAATGGTAATGGAGGCTATGAATTTAGCAAGGATGGCGGAACCACTTGGGTAAGTGACCCAGGCAACCCAACCGAATACCGCTTTGATGGTCTGAACCCAGCAAGCTATACCATAAAAGTAAAAGACGCCTTAGGCTGTGAATTTACCCAAGTGGTAGTGATACCACAGGTAATGGAAGTAGGTCTTAGCTCAGATGATGCCTTTGGATGTACCACCCCACAAGAGCAGATCACCATTGAGGCCAAGGGAGGTGCCCAAATATCAGGAGGATATACCTTCACTTGGAAGCGAGGCGGCGTAGCTACAGATCCATCAGGTTATAACCCAACGACAGATACGGACGGCGGCAATGTAGTGATCAATGCTACCCCAGGGGTTACCACAACCTACTTAATCACAGTCAAGACAGCGGGAGAATACCACTTCAAGGTGGTAGATGCCAACGGCTGTGAACATATAGTAAGCAAGAAAGTAAAAGCTGAAACTCCAGCCTTCCTTACAAGCCCTGGTCTTTCTGCCAGCACGGTAGCTTGTACAGGAGAGTCTACGGGCGTAATAGGTGTATATGATGGAACGGCTTACTTACCGATAACAGATGCGATTGATAGAACTAAGGGAGTAGCTCCTTATGTGATAAAGATCTACAAATATGCTAGCACTCCAGGCACTGCTGAAACGCTATTGACCAGCAATACAGGTCGAGACTTGAGCAAAGGCTGGTATAAGGTAGAGCTTTCTGATGCTAAGGGATGTAAGACTTCTGTAGATTTGGAAATCAAAGAAATAGAAGCGCCAGTGCTTACCTTGGTAAGGAAGAAAGATATCTCTTGTACAGTAGGTCCAGCAGGCTCAACAAGCAGCTTAGGAGAGATAGAGTTAAGCTTTACTACAGGCTTACAAGGCAACTATTACATGGCCTTGTATACCGATAATAACTATACTACCCCTGCACAAAATCATGCAGGTACGCCACAGGTGACAGGAGAGAACTATGTAAACTCCACAGGAGCTACTAAGATTTTTGATCACTTGCCACCAGGGGATTACTATCCAGCGATCACCAATATGGCTACTGGCTGTAAGGTAAAATTACCAGTGGTACAGATAGGAGGCTCTCAGATCAAAGCCAATGCGATAATACCTGCACAACCGGTAGACTGTAATACAGCTAAGCAAAAGATAGAGTTCTTTGAGGATGGTGCAGAAATAGATGAGACCCAGCTTAAGGTAGCCATCTACCGAGATGGTCCACTGGGCAGTGGTTTGCTCACTTGGATACCAGGTACTATAGGAACCATAACAGGTACAGGAAACAACAAGAAAGTAGAAATAGAGTTTACCCTCTTGGCGAAGACTCCTTATAGAATTGCAGTAGAGTATAAGGGCTGTAAGACCTTGTTGGATGGTACTTTCAGACCGAATATAGCTACTCCAGGGGTAACAATTACTGAAAAACGTAAGCCAAACCTCTGTGGAGCAGGTGCTACAGGATCAGTAACATTACACTATGAGTTGAGTGCCTTTGCAGGTAGTACGGCACCTAAGTGGGAGTTGTATACTTATCCATTTGATACTCGTCCAGGAGCACAAAGTCCAATAGCTACAGGTACAGCTTCGACTCCATCGGGAGGTAAGAGTGAGATTAAGCAAACGGTAACAGGCCTTACTGAGAACAAGACATATATCTTGGTGGTAAGAGATGGAACGGCGAATAACTGCGTAATGGCTACCAAAGACTTTACGGTGCTTCGCGCTGCTCAGCCATTGGCCTTTGTACAGACAGACTTGTTGAGAAACTCAGCTTGTTCAGGTTCGGCAAATGAGACAGCTCAGGTGAAGGTAACCATCAAGGATGGAGTAGGCCCTTACAAATATACAATAAGTCAAGCTAGCACAGAGCCTACGGATACTCAGTGGGCACATGCAGCTGTATTGCCAACCAATAGCCGTGATGTGCTTTTGGATCAGACTTTTGAGACTACCTTTGGAGGCAAGATCAAGGGTACTCCAACGGGAGCTACATGGTATGTACATGTAAGAGATGCTAATGACTGTCATATTTCTCAAGCGGTAACAGTGAAGGAAGATCCTGCCCCAGCGGCTACCAAAGCAGAGGTAGAGAACCCTTGTGTGGTAGGTACAGAATATACAGTGAAAGTAACCCTCAGCCAGATAGGTAAGGGACAACACTACTATACCTTTAAGCCAGCGGGAGGAACAGAAGGGCCACAACAGCCAATACAGTTTACCCAGACAGGTCCAAGTGTATGGGAAGGATATATCTACCGAGTATATGCATCTTCTGTGGCACGTGATATCACCATCTATGACCAGAACGGATGTAAGAGTGCGGCAGTAAACTTTGTCTTCCAAGGCAAGATCAGCTTTGACTTGACACAGTCCAAGCCTATCACCTGTCAGCCAGGTGTGGCAGGCAATGGAGAGCTCAAGATAGATAATATCGCTAACCATAATCCTGCGAACCCACATATCTATAGGGTATTGAAGGAAGATGCAGGAGGAGATATCGTGATAGTGAATGATACTCCGATGAGTGGATTTGGTGCCTTTACTGTGCCAATCACCCAGCCAGGACGCTATAGAGTAGAGATTGTGGATACCACCCACGGAGGTTGTCCATTCAGCCGTACCCTTACGGTCAATGACAAGGTGTTACCGATATTGTCATTGGACAACAGTACCGACTCGAAGTGTTATAATGCCAACCAAGACCTCTTGGATGTAAATGGAGGAGGATCAGCGACCTTGGTAGCGGCTCCAGAGAGCCAGCTTCCGATGAGCTATAGTCTGAAGGCAGCCCGCTATGCGGATGATAATAGTGCAGTGACTGCACTGGCGACCATCCCAGCGACCCATACCAATGTAACAGCGTCCAATACCTATGTGGATTGGCAGAACAATGGTAGACAGGTGACCTTCAAGGGCTTGTTAGGAGATGTAAGAGGAATCATCTATACAGTAGAGGCTAAGGCAGCCAATGGCTGTACTGCAACAACAGAATTTACGATCTATGGGGTGAAACCTATAGAGATAGATATGACCCAAGAGGCAGTGACCCAGTTCCAGTGTAGTGGGAATCAGGAGGTATTGGCTAAGCTGAGCTTACCAAAGACCGCCATCACTGGAGGTAGTGGACGCTACCGCTTCACCCTACTCAAGGGAGGAACTCCAGTACAGGGTAATATAGACCTTACCGAGCCTACCTTCACTATCTCGGATGAGACAGGAGGTAACTTTACCCTAAGAGTAGAGGATGCACAGTACCAATGTGCAGAGGTGACTAAGCCATTCCCAACAGCGATCAAGCCGTTTGTGAAGCTCACTACAGTCACCGCCACAGAGGTTACCGATATTACTTGTCGCGCAGGCGAGGATGTGAAGGTGGAAGCCACCCTTGCACCAGCTGGAGGGGATCCTATAAAAGTAAGCTTGTCACTAAGAAGTGTAACGGATAGCTCTCACCAAACGGTACAGATAACAGTACCTGCGGGAGCAACTACGGCAACTCATACCTTTACCAATGTGCCTATGGGCAACTACAGTGTGGTGGCAACCAATGATGAAACTGGCTGTGTGACCTATGGTACTACCTACAAGGTACAGGATCCGAATACCTTCTCGCTCACCGCGACAGAGGAAAAGCCAGTGAAGTGTTACGGAGGTAATGATGGTTCTATCACCTTTACCTTGGAAGACTTAGACTTAGAGAACAGCGGTGGGGTGAACCAGGCTACCCAAGGGTATACCCTAAGAATCAAGAGCCTTACCCGTCCTACAGATCCGATTATAACAGTGACTGTTCCGGCAGGTTCAGCTACCCATACGCTCAATACCTTAGCATATGGTTCCTATACAGCAGAAGCGGAATCCACTTCTACGGGCTGTATCACTAAGATTCCGGCAAACTTTACCATCCGTCAGGCAGACCAGCCTATCAATATGGCAGCTAAGCTTAGAGTACCGGATGATTGTAGTGCCACAGGTAGCGCGGAAATCTCTATTGATATCACCGGAGGTATAGCGCCTTATAAGGTAACGATGACAGGAGATAATGGCCACACTCAGACAGCCAATCAGGTATACAACCGTTGGCTCTTCACCGGAGTGCCAGGAGCGGCAGCACCAGGGGCTACCTTCACCTTCCAGATAGAAGATGCATGGGGCTGTGTGGTAACTCCTACGGTGAATGTAAATAAAGTTGTCAAGCCAGATCCAATAGACTTTGACGACCCAGAGATCACCATGGTATCTTGTAAGAATGAGCGTGATGGTAAGGTAGTGGTGAAGAATGCACGAGGAGGAGCTGTGGATGATCCTACAGCAACGACCCTGACAACCACTTACTATTACGAACTATATCACGATATAGAAGGAGCCATCAGACCATTGCAGTTAAGCAATGAGTTCACCGAGCTACCAGCAGGTAACTATACCTTGTATGTAAGAGACCGTTGGAACTGTGAGAAGAGTGTACAGTTTACCTTGGGTACTCCACCGGAGATACAGGTAACCCGAGTGAGCAATAGCAACTTGGTATGCCATGGGGATACAGGTAAGGTAAGTGTCTCTGTCACAGGAGGAACACAGACTCCAGATCCAGATGCAGGAGGTGCTTTGGCATACATTTACAGTTTGGAATTGGTAGAGGCAGACCGCGATGTAGTAGTCAATCGCTTGGATAAGGTCAAGATGGCAGATTTCCCTAAAGAGATAGCAGGTCTCAGGGCAGGAGTGAACTACCGAGTAAGAGCGATGGACGGCAAGCGTTGTGCAGGAGAATCCGATTTGTTCTCACTAACTGCGGCACCTAAGTTAGACATTAAGGCCACTTATGAGGACAACTGTGAGGACAATGAATATCAGGGCTATGTAGTACTGACCTTTGAGGATGCTACGGTGGACTTCACCAAGGTACAATACTCTTTTGACAATGGAGTCACTAAGCACTCTTTTGCCGCAGGTATGACCTCTGGAGCACAGGCACGCATCAGTCGTACACACAGCAGTGTAAGGCCTTCGTCCTTGCCACAGTCTATCAAGCTATACTATAGCGATGCGGGAACTAACTGTGAGGGAGAGACCAACCCAGTGGTGATCCCAGTGGTAGAGAAGTTGACTTTGATCAAGGATCCAAGTCGTCATCCAGATATCAACGAATTACCGCTCTTAGGTAAGAACGGGGTTCCGGATTATACTTACTATATCAATGGGGTACATCAGGGTAACAATGGCACTTACATCGTAAGGAAGCAAGACCCAGAGGGAGTAGACCCAAGCGACAATAAGCTCAAGAAGCGTATAGAAGCGCGAGTGGAAGATAGCAAGGGATGTACGGCAGAAGAGGTATTCTATGTAGAATACTATGATATAGAAATCCCACGTTTCTTCACTCCTACAGGAGATGGTGAGAACGATACTTGGGCACCGCGCAATACGCAGCAGTATCCGAATATCCAGACCTTGATATTCGATCGTTATGGTCGCTTGCTCAAGGAACTTTCTCAGGGACAAAGCTGGGATGGTACTTACAATGGTAAGGAAATGCCTACGGGAGACTATTGGTATATCATCACCTTGGGTGAGGAATCCGATGGTAGAGAATTCAAAGGACACTTTACTTTATACAGATAACAGTTATCAGCTGTCAGTTATCAGTTGTCAGTTTCCAATAACTGACAACTGACCACTGAAAGTTTATAAATAAATTTTAAAAAAAGGATGATGAAAAAACTAGCGTTATACATATGTGTGCTTATGGGCATGCCGAGTGTGTTTGGGCAAGAGTTGCAATTACCCTCAGGGAATCAGTACTTGGCCGACAGTGAATTTTTGATTATGCCCACTTATGCGGGTATAGGTAACAATGTACGAGTGCGCCTATCGGCAACCAGCCAATGGGTGGGTCTCAAGGAGGCACCGGACTACCAGAGCTTATCGGGAGATATGCGCTTGGGGAACCGCAGTGGACTGGGGTTGAGCTTGTATAATGACCGAAATGGATACACCAAGCAGATGGGAGCGAAGGCGACCTTCTCACACCACTTGACCTTGGATAGTTACGATAGCCATTTTGTGTCGTTTGGGATCTCTTACTTGGTCAATGCCTTCCGTATAGATATCGATAAGTTCACCGAGGCAGGGCGTCCTAGAGCGGATGCTGCTGTAACGGATAACCGAGCGATGATTAATCACAACTTTGAGGTAGGGGTACTCTATCGTTATAAGGGTATTTTTGCCAGCTTGGCAGCGACGAATATCCTGAATAAGAACAAAGAGATGTTCGATGTAAAGGAGCCTACTACCCTAAGAAACTATAACCTATACGCAGGGTATCGATATAAGAGGACACCTAGTAGTATTTTGGAGATAGAGCCCTCTGTGTTTGTGCAATATAGAGAAGGGGATAGCCGCTCTCTAACCGATGCGAATGTAAAGTTCCGTTGGTTTGATTTTGAGGACTATTACTGGGTAGGAGCCACTGCTCGTTTTGTGAATGATCAGGCTTTCAAGCCACTTTCTGTAGGGCCTATGTTGGGTCTGAAGAAGGGGGTGTTCTACTTCGCTTATGGGTACAACCTCAACCTGAACACCATACGTTCGTATAACTCTGGTTCTCATATGATTACTCTCGGAATCGACATGTTCCAAGGTATCGGTGGATGTAACTGTACGGAGAGATAGTCTGTCTTTTGTAAAAATGAAAAGTAGTATTACCCTTAAGAATGTTCGTGTATATGCCTACCATGGCTGTTTGCACGAGGAAGCACAAATCGGGAGTTGGTATCAAGTAGATATGACCATATGGGCGGATCTTTCCCAATCTATTGAGTCCGACAAGCTTCAGGACACTATTGACTATGTGCGCCTGAATCGTATCATAGAAGAGCAGATGGCTATTCGCTCAGCACTTTTAGAACATGTAGCCGGACGTATATTACAAGTGGTAAAGACTGAATTCCAGAATATTATCTCTCTTGAGATAGAGGTAGCAAAGATAAATCCTCCCACAGGAGGGGATGTAGAGCAAGTGAGTGTAAAAATAATTTCCTAATTATTTGTGCAGTTCAAAGATTTGTCTTACATTTGCACCCTGAAAAAAGGCATCATGGCCGAGGGGCTAGGCAGAGGTCTGCAAAACCTTCTACAGCGGTTCGAATCCGCTTGATGCCTCAATATTGAACTTTAACTGAATCACTAATTTTAAGCCGCATTACAATGACCAAGGTATTAGATAAATTTGTACAGGACATCAAAGCCAATGTACCCGGCTTTATAGCTGTTTCTGTTACAGAAGTAAAATCAGGGGTCTCTTATATAGCTTCTTCTGCGGATCCTAATTTTGACCCTAACTTGGATTCTGCTTACAATCTTGAAGTTGTAAAAGCTAAAATGAATGCTCTTCGTGTTCTTGGCTTGGAAGGAAAAGAAAAAATAGAAGATATCCTCATTACCCTAACTAACCAAATTCAGGTAATAGATGTAGCGCCTAATGGTACTTATTTCATTTATTTAGTAGTGGATTCTTCTAAAGCAAGCTTAGGAATTACCCGTTCTTTGCTTGCCCGCTACAAGAAAGATCTACAATCTATCTTCTAAGAAGGAATTTTCATAACGAAAACTTTTTAGTTAGTTGATAATTAAGAAAAGAGTTTTAATACAAAAAAGGCTTCCATTTGGAAGCCTCTTTTTGTTGTGAAGAATAAAAAGTAAAGAGTGGGTATGTTATATCCATCTGTAAGGAGAAAGTTAGCGAGCTAGAATGGTATGTGTGAAGCAATTTGCCTACATAAAGGCGGCTAATTTGCTCTTTTGTTCTTCACTCCTTATTCTTCGGTTTCCTATCAAAAAAGAGTGAAGAACTACCCTAAAGTAATTTTTCACCCTTCACTTTTTGTTTTTCCTCTCTTCTTATCGAAGGCTAAGATCTATTTTACCGAGTTCTCTCAATTGATCATCGAATACATATACTTGATAAGTACCTCCTTCATATTTCTTAGTAACAGAAGAGATATATTCGCATACATCTACAGGATTTCTCTCATAAAGGAATCTTTTTACAGCACTATAGTTAATGGTTTTATCTCCTACAGTAACAGTCTCGTTATCCCCTAAAGTAATACCATTAGGGCTTACTACCTGTACATAGAAAGTGCGATTACCTACAGGAGCGATACGGTTTACCCCAACAGTGTAGCACACTTTGATCTTGTCAGTAGCACCAGAGCGCTCTTTTTCTACATAGCGACCACCAGATTTTTCTTTTACCCCATTGGCAGTAAGGTTCTTAAGGCTAAGGATAGATCCTTCGTCGATCACCTGGCTGAGTTCGCGCGCTTTCTGAGATACAGAGTCAAGCTGTGAGGTACGTACATTCAAGGCAGAAGCGGTACTATCACGCTCTTGAGTTACTTTTACATTGTACTTACGCAAAGAGTCATTGATGGCCAATAAGCGGTTACGCTCTTTTTTAAGCACATTTACCTGATCACGATACTTGAAGAGAACATTGATGTCTGCTTTCATATTCTTCAAGGAATCGATGTACTGAGCGATACGTGCTTTCGCATCGGCAAGCTCATCGGCATTCTGTTTGGATACAGTTACAGCTTCATCGTAGTCTTTTTGCAAAGCTTCAAGTTCTTTGACTACTTGATCGCGTTTTTCCAAGATTGCTTCTTCGTTTTTCTTAGCTTCGTTAGACTGATAGAAGGCATATCCTCCTGCTCCTACAAGCCCTAATGAAAGAAGGGCAATGATGAGTCCTCCACCTTTTTTCTTCTCTGGGAGTCCTACATTTTGTAATTCTGCTGACATAAAATGTAATTTTTTAGTTCTTTTAGTAGGACAAAAGTAATAATTTTTGATTAGCTATAGTGAGTATTTAATAGTTTAACTTTTTTTTAATATATCTCTCCCGATCCGATAAGCTCTTCATCGAGGTACCAAGAGGCAAATTGCCCAGAGGTAATAGCACTCTGTGGGGTGTCAAAATGGATGTATAACCCACTGTTTGTCAAGTACAAATGTGCTTTTTGTAGTGGCTGTCGATAGCGGATACGCACCTGAAATCCCATACGCTGACCAAGGGATAATGCCAGATCAGGCCTCACCCAGTGAATATCTTCTTTTTTAACAAATAAAGCACTTCTCAAAAGTCCAGGATGGGTGTTTCCTTCCCCTACATAAATGATATTTTTCTCTGTATCGGTGTCAATGACGAACAAAGGTTCTGCCGTACCCCCTACATGTAGTCCCTTACGCTGTCCTATGGTGAAAAAATGGGCGCCTTCGTGCTTGCCTACTATTTTTCCATCTTGGGGGGTATAATGGTATTTTTCCGCGAGAAATTTCAGTTCGTCCTCATAACATTCAAAGCATCGAAGTATTTGCTTGTTGTGATAACCCGCCCAAGTAGAAGGGATCTGGATAATATCTCCCTCCTTTGGGGAGAGTTGTTGCTGTAAGAACTCAGGCAGACGTACTTTGCCAACAAAGCAGAGCCCTTGAGAATCTTTCTTTTCAGCTGTGACAAGGCCTAATTCTTTAGCAATGGCACGTACCTCGTTTTTTTGTAGGTCTCCAATAGGGAAAAGGGCACGGCTGAGCTGCTCCTGAGAGAGCTGACAGAGGAAATAGGATTGGTCTTTGTTGGTATCTTTTCCTGCCAAGAGGCGATATATAGGCTTCCCATCAACTTCTATTTCTTCCTTACGACAATAGTGACCTGTAGCCACATAGTCAGCCCCTAAGCTCAGGGCAAGGTCTAAGAAAGTAGCAAACTTGATTTCACGGTTACAAAGCACATCGGGGTTAGGGGTGCGCCCACGTTCGTATTCTCGAAACATATAATCTACAATACGCTGCTTATAAGGCACACTCATATCCACGGTTTGGAAGGGAATCCCTAGTTTCTCAGCGACCATTAGAGCATCGTTGCTATCCTCAAGCCATGGGCATTCGTTGGAGATGGTTACCGAATCGTCATGCCAATTTTTCATAAAGAGGCCAATAACCTCATAACCTTGTTTTTGGAGTAGGTAGGCGGCCACACTGCTATCCACCCCTCCACTAAGCCCTACTACTACACGTTTCATATCGTTCCTTTCTTTTTATGATTTTTCTATGCAAATGGCGCCCCATGAGTATCCTACCCCGAAACCAATCAATTGTATTTTATTCTTTGCTTTTTCAGGGTATTTCCTTAGGTGTTCCAAAAAAGCAATGGGAATAGAGGAAGAAATAGTATTGCCATAATAGCGCATCTCTATGACAAATTTCTCCTCAGGGATCTCCATGTCCTCCCGCACCTTGTTCAGTATGTGGGTATTGGCCTGATGGAAGATAAATAAGTCTATATCTTCTTTGTTCAGTCCGTTGATTTCTAAATTGTTATATACTACCTCGGGGGTGCGTTTTACGATAAAATTAAAAATCTTCGCTCCCTTCATATCAATGAAGTTGTCCCAATCATCAGGGTTTTCATTGCGGGCAGAGCGTGTTCCTCCGTTGCGAATAATAAGGTTCTCAGCACCCGTACCATCAGTTCCCAAGGTAGGTTTCCCGATCAGGTACTCCCCTTCAGTGGAGACGAGTGTAGCGGTAGCCGCATCCCCGAAGATACTCAAGTTCCCTTTGTCTTTTGGGTGTACATATTTAGTATAGGTATCCACCGTTACTAAAATTACATTTTTGAAATTGCCAGAGGTAATCAGGCTACTGGCCACGGATAATCCATAGATATACCCAGAACACCCTTGGTTGATGTCCAAGGCCGCACAGGTAGTAGGTAATCCTACCTTATCTTGTACAATACAAGCTGTGGTAGGGAGGATATGATCAGGGGTTTGGGTACAGAGTAAAAGAAAATCAATGGCGTTTTTGTCCAAGTGATGTTCTTCTATAAGAGTGAGCACTGCTTGTGCAGCCATATCAGAGGCACATTCGTCCTTATCGGCAATATAGCGCTGTTCGATTCCTATTTTCTGTAGTATCTTTTCACTATTCCATTCAGGAAATTGCTCAGATATAGTGTCATTGGTAAGCGTATTCTTAGGGAAATAAGTGGAAATAGCCTTGATATAACTTTTCATTATTCACAAAAGAGGGTTTATTGGATATTGTTATAAAATAAAAAAGTCATTCACTAAGGAATGACGCTTTATAGTGGTGGGAAGAGCAGGATTCGAACCTGCGAAGGTAAAACCAGCAGATTTACAGTCTGCCCTCGTTGGCCGCTTGAGTATCTTCCCGTTTTCGGGCGCAAAAGTACATACTTTTTTTTAGCTGTGCAAATTTTTATATGTCTTTTTCCAAAAACTTTTTAATCTTTTCCACTTCTACTCCTATATCTCCAGCTCCAGCTAAGACTAAAACTCGGGAGGGATGGGATTGTAAGTAGTTGATAATATTGTCTTTAGGGACTAATATTTTATTAGGATTATCTATTTTGTTCAATAGCCACTGGGAGGTAATTCCCTCTATAGGAAGCTCCCTAGCGGGGTAAATATCCAAGAGAACAACACGGTCAAACTGAGCAAGACTCTGGGCAAAGCCGTCAGCAAAGTCACGAGTACGGGTAAAAAGATGGGGTTGGAAGAGGATGGTAATCTCCTCATTGGGGTACATGGTACGTACTCCATTGTAGAGGGCATTGAGCTCAGTAGGGTGGTGGGCATAGTCGTCGATAAAGACTTGTTCGGGGGTATTGATGATATAGCTAAAGCGCCTTCTGACCCCCTTAAAGCTGGCTAAGGCACGTGCCAAATCGGCTAAGGGATAGCCTGCCTGATGGGCTACTGCCACTGCAGCCAAGGCATTGAGTAGGTGATGCTCCCCAGGGCGGAAGAGAGTGCAGTCTTTGACCTCCTCACGATTTCCTGTTTTAGGATCTGTATAGCTTAGGGTAAAGAGGTAGCCTCCATTTTGTATCCTTACCTGAGAAATCTCATAATCACTACCATCGGCAATGCCATAGGTAAGCCCTGCAAAGGGTAGTCCCTTGCGTACGATGAGTTTGCCCCCAGGCTTGAGGCGATGGGTAAAGTCCTCAAATCCTTTTTGGAACTCTTCCGCTGTCCCATAGATGTCTAAGTGGTCGGCATCTACAGCCGTGATACAAGCAATGGACGGGCTTAGGCGCAAGAAAGAGCGATCGAACTCATCAGCTTCCACCACTGTAAGTTCTGTTCCCTTACAGATAAAGTTACTTTGAAAGTTCTCACAGATACCCCCTAAGAAAGCACTAACAGGCGCTTTGCACTCCACCAAGATATGGGCTAAGATACTGCTGGTGGTCGTCTTGCCATGGGTGCCAGCTACTGCCAAGCAGAAACTGTCCTCAGTGATAAGCCCTAATACTTCCGAACGCTTGCATACTTTGTACCCATGTGTTTGGAAATAGACAAGTTGCTTGTGTTCTTTTGGGATAGCAGGGGTATAGACAACCAATGTGTTTTCAGGAGTGTAGTCTTTTGGGATAAAGTCCAAGTCCTCTGAAAAGGTAATAGCGATGTCCTTTTGGGAGAGCATCTCGGTAATATCCGAAGGAGTACGATCATAGCCACGCACCTCTTTTCCTTTGAAGCGATAGTATAGTGCCAATGCTGACATACCAATCCCTCCTATGCCTATAAAGTAAATGTATTTCATTGGTAATAAATTGATTAGATGAGGATCTAATGTACTAATTAATAGAGGCAAAGGTAAGGATAATTTTTCAATTGGTCAATTTGTCACAGGGACAAATTTTGGAATTATTTTGTCTCAGGAAGATACTGCCAATATCGCTTAGGCATACTTCTAAGTTGGTAACGGGTGTTCTTACGCTCTGTGATATTGATATGCTGGAAGTAGGTTTTCCAGAGCTGTTCGTAGCCATCGGAGAGTTGGGAGGTTTTTCCAAAATTCTTGTCAGTAGGGGTAAAGGAAATCACTTCTTTGAGGTCATAGTAGAATCCATAACCTCGCTTGGGGTCAAAGAGTACCCACTCTTGGTCTGAAAAACGTGCTCTGAAGTGGGGAATCACCAAGGGTAATACATCGTACTGTGGTACTATTTTGGCAAAGTAGAGCGTGCCTACCTGCTCAAAACGAACAAATTCTTTTACTCGATGTACCTCACGCCCTACACTCTTAGCTGCTTTTTGGATATGAGCGATAGCCTCATTAGCATAGTTCTCTAAGACATTTCCTTCGGGGTATTGGATCATGAGGCGAATCGCTTCCAAGAGATGGTTCTCTATACGAGTCTCTTCTGATAGAAAAGCCCTAAGTACAACCGCCACTCCCTCTGTACCCCATATAGTTTTGATCTTGCTTAGTACGCGCTGGGCTTTGTTAGTATCAGTATATACCCTCTCCTCTTCGTCCCATAGGGTAGGGGTATGGCGATAATCAGGAGTGATAGTCACTTGTGAATAACGCCTTTCGAAGGTTATAAAAACCGCTGTAAGAAATCCCTCAAAGGAACTATCGTAGAGTAAATGTATCAATGTGTTAATTCGTTAGTGTCCAATTCGCCTATTGGCTAATTTGGAAAGGGTATCTCAGGGTCATATATGTTTTTCTGTTTGCTTTGGCTGTTGGCGATGATAAGGCGACGCAGTCTCAGACTATCCATAGTCCCAGCCAAGGGCTGAGCGCCGCTGCAAGTGATAAAGTACTTAGCACGACTTAGCAGAACTCCCATCTGTTTGAGGGAATAGTAGGTCAGGCGCTGGAAAGTCCGTGCAGAGAGTATCTTCTGTACAGATCGCACTCCTACCCCCGGTATACGTAGGAGCAGCTCGCGAGGTGCAGTATTCACATCAATAGGGAAGAGGTGTTGGTTACGTAGTGCCCAAGCCAACTTCGGGTCTATCTCCAAGTCAAGAAAAGGTTGTGCAGGATCGAGAATTTCTCCAGGAGCGAAACCATAATAGCGCATTAGCCAATCGGCTTGGTAGAGACGATTCTCTCGTACTATAGGCACTTGACTATAGATAGAGGGTAGGCGACTGTCCTGAAGGACAGGGACATAACCAGAATAGTATACGCGCTTGAGCTGGAACTTATCGTACATATAGCTGGCTACATGGATGATTTTCTGATCTGTCTCTGCAGTAGCCCCAATAATCATCTGGGTTGTTTGTCCAGCAGGGGCAAATTTTGGGGTGTGTTTGAATTTTCTTTGCTCCAAGGCAGTGATCGCCAACTCATTCTTTACCTGTTGCATAGGAGCGACCATTTGCTTGTGGTCTTTTTCGGGTGCGAGTAGCTTGAGCCCTTCCTTAGTAGGAATCTCAAGGTTGATGGAGAGACGATC
>ERZ773072.261-NODE-261-length-32243-cov-24.043712_pt1 | contig 32243 bp, 14 predicted proteins | sample MGYA00580617_ERZ773072 | MGnify/ENA primary metagenome ERZ773072 (study PRJEB29015, sample SAMEA2737970) | human oral metagenome | biome: human oral; feature: human-associated habitat; material: dental | place: China | collected 2122 ...
GGAACGCCCTACTTGCAACGCCAGTCTAACCACACAACCCACCGAAAGTCTAACCCTTCGACACACAATCTCATCAAACTTCTACCAGCTCCCAGATCCCCGACAGCTTGCCCCGCCGAACACAAACAGGCAGACTATGAACATCCCAACCCGGAGGAGACAATGGTTCAGAGCACGCAGACCGCTACTGCACTCACTCCACTGACGGTCACCTATGACGATCAAACGGTCGACCTGTCAGTCCCACAGCTGTCTCCGTTGGCGGAGCTGATTCCCACGATCCTGCGCAGCATCGGACGCATGGACGTCTACGGGGCATCCGCCGGCTTCACGGTGTCAACCTCCTCGGGGCAGATCCTCGACCAGTCCCTGTGCCTGCGCGACCAGGGGGTTCGCGCGGGAGCCTCGCTCACCCTCGAGCGAGCCGGCCAGGGCCGCGACGATCAACGCTTCGACGATCTGGTCGAGGCCGTGGGAAGCGCCGTCGAAAACTCGGTCGACCCGTGGACACCCCTTGACTCCCTCCAGCTCTCCGCCTATGCTTCCGCGCTTTTCGTCGGCCTCGCCGGCGTCCTACTCCTATCGGGATCATCCCAAGGCTCCGCGCTTTCCGGCGTCGTCTCCTCGTTGAACGAGATTCGCACCATCGCCTACCCGATCATTGGCGTGGTCGGCGCGCTCCTCCTGACCGGCACCGCGGCCGTCGTCGCCCGCAGGCTCGACAAGCCCGCCGTCGCGGTCCTCGCGAACTGCGCGCCGGTCCTCCTCGCCTGCTCGATCGCCGGCGCACTCCCCGCCGGCCCCTGGACCGCCTACGGCGCGCTCGCAGCCGGCGTCGCCCTCACGTTCGGCGCGCTGAGCTCTCTCGTCCTGCCCGGGCGCCTGCGCGCCAGCGGCCTCACACCCGCCATCATCGGCGTGTCCCTCGGACTTTTCGGCCTCCTGTCCGGCACCCTCGGCATCCAGCCCGAGCGCATCGCCGCCCTCCTCGCCGCGCTCCTCCTCCTCGCCTGTCTGAGCATCCCGTGGCTCGCCATGGCCTCGACGCCCGTGCGCGTCACCGGCCCATCCGCCGCCGCGCAGATAGACCCGCGCCAGATCGACAGGTCCGTCTCCATGGGCGTGTCCATGTCGGTGTCCATTCGACTCGGCACCTGCCTCGCGCTGGTCATCCTCACGCCCATCCTGTCCTCCACCTCCCACGGCGTCGTTCTGTCCGCACTCATCGGCGCGGCCCTCATGCTCTCCACGCGCTCCATCCGCTCGCGCGTCGAGGTCCTCATCGGAGTCCTCTCCGGCATGGCCGTCCTTGCCTGGGCCGCCTACGCCTCCGCCCTCCAGTCGGCCACCTCCCTGCTCCTCGTGCTCGTCACCTCCCTGACAGGCAGCCTCCTCGTGCTGGCCACCAACGTCGTCACACCGAAAACCCGCCCCTGGCTGTCGCGCACCGCCGACACGATCAGCACGCTCGTCATCATCGCCGTGCCGCCCTTCGCTCTGTACATGTGGGGAATGTAAATGGCATCCAATAAGGACATTCTCGAGGCCCAGCGCTACAACCGCCGACGCCTGATCACCTCCTTCGTCGCAGGCTCGCCCGACGGAAAAGAAGTCGAACCGCAGGCCCCGACCCGTCCTTTCGTCATCGGAGCCGCCCTGGCCGTCGTCATGCTCCTCGTCAGCGTCGGCCTCCGATTCCTCTACCCCGGCGCCGACTCGAAGCAATCCGCTGGCCTCGCCGTCGTCTCCAGCTCCGGCGCCCGCTACTACCTCCAAGACGGACAGTGGCACCCGATCTCCAACCGGACCTCGGCCCGCCTCCTCGGCGATTCCTCCCAGGGCACCATGAAGATCTCCGACTCCGACCTGGCCAAGTACAGCCAGGGTCAGGCCCTGGGCATCGCAGACGCGCCCGAGGACGTCCCCTCCGACAAGAACCACATGACCGCCGACTGGACGAGCTGCGCCATCGCCGAACGCACCTTCACGTGGATCGGCAACTCCTCGCTGCTCAAGAGCAACGGCCTCCGCGCCGCACGCAGCGCCTACGTCGCCCCCGTCGGCGGCGCAGACTCCTACATCGTCTCCGGCTCCTCCAAGTTCCGCATCCCCGCCGCCGCCGGCGAGACCGTCGCTCGCCTGCGACTGGGCTCCTCCCCCATCTCCGTCAACCCGAACTGGCTCTCCCTCTTCGACGACGGAGCCGACCTGGCCACCTGGACCGTCGAGAATCCCGGAGGCCCCATGGACTCCTACCCGCAGAACAACAACTCTCTGCGCCAAGGCAGCATCATCGCGGTGAAAGACACCGGTTCCACCACGTACTACGTGCTCGTCAGCACCGGCCACGCCTATCCGCTGTCCCCCCTCGCCGCCGCCCTCTACGAAGGCAGCCCCCTCGCCCCCAACGGAACCATCGAAAGCGCGCTGACGCTCCAGCCCGGCGCCTTTGCGCAGGCCTTCACCATCGCCAAGACCGACGTCGAGCCCTCCCCCTTCCCCGAGGAATGGGCGGCCCTCGAAGGCCTCTACCCCTTTGACTCCGACTCCACCAGCAGCGGCTCCGACGACGACAACCCCAAGGTTGTGCGCGTGCGTGACCAGGTTCCCTGCGCCACCCTCGAACAGGGCACGTCCAACTCCTCGGGCGCCGTGACCACGCAGAAGACCTCCAACACCGCCCACGCCACACTGACCTTCATGTCCCAGGAAGGCGCGCGCCGCTCCACCTGGAACCTCGACCCGACGGCCACCACCCCCGCCTCGTACTCGGCCGGCTCCGCCCTGGTCAAGTCCGGCTACGGAACCCTGGCCCAAGGCTCCACCAACGCCCAGACGGACCCACCCCTGACCTTCGTGTCCGACCTCGGGCTGCGCCACTCCCTCGGCGAGGACCAAAACGACACTCTCCAGCGCCTCGGCTGGGGCACCGACTACATCCAGACCGTGCCCGAACAGTGGCTCGAACTGATCCCCAGCGGCGTCGAACTGTCGAACCGAGCCGCGCGCCGTGAGGTCGCCTCCGGAGGCAAGTCATGACGCTCGCGCGCGCCGCCGGCGCACGTCGCGCCCTCCGCGCGGGAGCCTACCTGCTCGCCGGCGCCTGCCTCTGCCTCAGCGCCGCCGCGCCCAGCCACGCCGACACGCCCGCGCCCGCGGTCGACAAGAACTCCGGCAGCTGCCTGTCCAGCGCTGAATTCATCAGCTCCTACGCGCTAACGGCCGACAAGCGCATCGACCTCGAGCGCGCCTGGGAAATCACCAAGGGGGAAAACGTCACCGTCGCCATCGTCGACTCCGGCATCAGCCCCACCAGCAAGCACTTCGCCCCCGTCAGCCCCGCCACGGACCGCGGAGCAGACTCGTCCCGCTTCCCCTCCGGTTCAGTCGTCCTGCCCGGCATCGACCTCGTCAACGCCGGCGGAGACGGACGCACCGACACCTACGGACACGGCACTCAGGTCGCCGGCATCATCGCCTCACGCCTGCTCCCCGAACAGTCCGCGCTCGAAGGCGTCGCCCCGCGCGTCGCCCTGCTGCCCGTCCGCGTCTACGACACCTTCAACGAGGACCCCCAGCAGGGTCCCACCGGCCCCGACGCTGGCAAGACCGCCCAAGGCATCGAATGGGCCGCCGCGCACGGAGCCCAGATCATCGTCGTCCCGCAATCCCAGCCCGCCCAGGACGCCCGCCTCGACGCCGCCGTCGCAGCCGCCACCGCCGCCGGCGCCCTCGTCGTCGCCTCGGCCGGCAACGCCGACTCCCAGATCGTCCAGCAGTACGGCGAAGACACCATCCCACGCTATCCCGCCGCAATCCCCGACGTCCTCGCCGTCACCAGCGCCACCGCCGGCGTGCCCGACGGCGGCCAAGTCTCCGGCGTCCACGTCGACATCGCCGCGCCCTCCATCGCCTCGCTCACCACGGCCGTCGCCGGCGGCGACTGCCTGACCGGCGAAGCCAACAACGAAACCACGGGCAGCTCCTCCTTCGCGAGCGCCTACGCCGCCGGCGCCGCCGCCCTGGTCGCCTCCGCACACCCCGACGAAACACCGGCCATGTGGAAGTGGCGCCTCGAAGCCACCGCGCGCCGCGCCAACCCCGCCGCGTCAACCACCGCCGTCGGCTGGGGCATGATCAACCCCTACGCAGCCATCACCATCGCTGCAAACGCCCACGTCGACGGCCCCATCAACCCCATGACGGGCGCCAGCGGAAACGACACTCCCCCGATCCTGCCCGTCACCGAACGCTCCTCCGGCGCCGAGGCCCGCACCCGCGCAGACCTGACCATCGCAGGCATCGCCTTCGCGTGCGTCACATTCCTCGGGTGCCTCGTCGTCGTGTCCTGGCTACGCAAGCCGGGTCGCAGGCGCTGACCCCTCAGTCCATCGCCACACAGGCGTTGATCGACTGGGACTGCAGGCCCGAGGCCGCGACGACCGTGCGCACCGTCAAACAATTGTCGCCGCCGTGCGTCGCGGGCAGCGTCACGGACGCAACCGGGCTCGACGCGCCCAGCGGAGCCTCACCCGGACGCTCCAGGCGGTACTGGAACATCAGCTGGTCGTTCGTATAGTTTGAATCGCTGGGCGCCGTCCACGTCCACACGATCGAATCGCCCTCCACGCGCCCGCTCAGGCCCGTGGGAGCCGCCGGAGGCACCGTGAGCTTACCCGGGTCCTCCTGAGTCGCTGTCGGCGCTTCCGTGGGGTCAATACGCACCGAGTGCCCGCCGCCCGTCAGCATCGCGACGACCAGGCCCGCCACCACGACCGCGCCCACCAGCACGAGCACAATCATCGCGGGAATAGGCATACGGCGACCAACGCGCTCTTCCTCCTCCTCGAAGGAAGTCGTCGCAGCACGGCCCGTCGACAGGTTGCGCGGATGATGCCACGAGTCCGCGATCGGCACAACACCGGACTCCGAAAAGTCAAAACCCACGCCCGAACGGATCGTCGCATCCTGCGCGGCCGACGCGCCCCGAGGCCTCGTCCCCTCCGCCTGGGAGGGCACCGGAACGGGGAAGCCGTCCGGGGTAGCCGAAACCGGCGCCGAGGGCCGAGACATGTGCGGCGCATCGCGCACCTCGATGGGCGTCACGGGAAGCCCCGCCAAGCGCTGAATCCCCTGGAGCGACTGAGCGAACACCAGGGCTGAGCGCGTCCTGCGCGCGGGATCCACGCTCATCGCGGCGCGCAGCACCTCGTCGAGCTCCTCGGGCACATCCGCGCGCGCAACGGCGCGCAGACGACCCGAACGCACGCGCATGGCGACCGCCACCGTCGTGTTATCCCCGATCGGGTCCTCGAAGGGGCTGCGCCCCACCAGCAGCGTCCACAGCGACGAGGCCAACGCCCACACATCCTGGGAGGGCTCCGCAACCGAGTTCCCATCGTGCTGCTCGGGCGGCGCCCACAGCACCGAAAAACCGTCAACGCTGCCGCCCGCGCCCTCGCCGATGCGCGCACTCACGCCGAAATCCGTCAACACCGGCGCCTTGTAGGAGTCCAGCATGATGTTGCCCGGCTTAATGTCACGATGCACGTAGCCCGACCGGTGCAGCATCTCCACGCCCGACGAAATACGGATCATCATGTCCAACGCCGACGCCGGATCCATCGGGCGGGCCCGCACCTGATCCGCGATATTCGCGACCGGGCAGTACTCCATGATCAGGAACTGGCGGCCGTCGGGCAACGACCCCACGCCATACAGGTTGACGATCGCCGGGTGGCTCGACACGCGAGCCATCGCGTCGGCCTCGTACCTGATCGCCTCGTTGCCGCCCTCCACGTTCGAGCGGGCAATCTTAATCGCGACGTCGCGCGACGGAACCTGCTGATGGTACAGGTGCACGTCCGCGAAGCCACCCGACCCGAGCGCACGAATCCACCGGAAACCCTCGATGTGCGGGCCGGCACCCACAACCGCTCCACGAGTCACTGCCTACTCCTCACACTCGACGGATTCCCCTGGAGGCCATCCACGTCCTCGCCATCCTCCAGCAAGGCGGCCACATCCCGCACCGGTTCCTTCGCCGCCGGCGGGCGCCTCCACGTGCGCAGCAGCGAACGCAGCGAGAAACGACGCCGCAGACGCACCCACAGGCTCGCGGAAGACGCCAGCGAACGCTTCAGCTGATCAACGTCCGACCAAGCCGACTCCGCTTCCTTCTGGCCGCCCGTCGCCGCCGCAAAATCGGCGACGTCCGCGCGACGAGCGATCGCCACGGTCATCGGCACACGCTCGTAGAACAGGGTCCACCCGGGGATCAGCGCCGAGGTGGAGGCCTGGGAGGCCACGCTCTGCGCCTCGGCCCCCTCCTCCTGGCCCTCGCGTAGCTTCCAGAACGAGGCCAGCGCCCACGCCGCCTCCTGGCGGGTCTGGTCGGCACGCAGGCGCACGCCGGCGTCGATCGCCATATCCACGACCTCGTCCCACGAGCCCACCAGGGCGACGCCGGGCGCGGCCTTACGGCGCACGCGAGTACGCCTAGCCTTCAGCGCGGCAATCAGCACGAAGGGCACCAACAGCAGGATCAGCGAGCCGGACACGGCGCCGATCATGACCCACGGAATCCCCGCCTCCGGCGGTTCCTTCGCAGCCACATCCTGATCGCGGCTCACCGGCGGCAACTCGACGGGCTCCTCGGGCGGCTCCGGCGGCTGAAGCACCTGGGGACGAGGCGAATTCTTCTTCTTGTCCGACTTGTCCTGAGGCACGCGGTCCTTATCCGGCGTCGGGTCGAACACGGCCCAGCCGATGCCCTCAAACTCCATCTCAACCCACACGTGCATGTCGGTGCCCACAAGCGTGCTCGCATCAGCCGACTCACCCGACGGGTACGCGCCGATCACCACGCGGGCATTCCAGCCCAGCTGGTGCAGCATGAGCGCCATCAGAGCCGCATACTGCTCGTCGTCGCCGATCAGCTCGCCGTTATCCGACACCATCGCCGAGAGGCGATTGAGGTTGTGGCCCGGGCGCGACTGTTCGGTGTTCTCCGTCAGGTAGAAGCCCTCGTTATGCAGGTACTGCTCGATCGCGCGCGCCTTCTCGATCGGCGAAGACGCGGAGCCCACGATGCTCGCCATGAAGGTGTCAAGCCCGCTCGGGTAGGGCTCGTCCGTATCCGAATGGAACTTCACCGGCGTCGCTCCCGCGAACTGCGAATCCGTCGGCGTCACGAGGGCCTCCGCGCTCACCGTCACCGTCTGCGGTTGAGAGGGCACGCCCGTCGTCAGCGCCGCGTTGGCCCACATGTCGAAACGCAGGCCCTCCTGGTGAGCGCGAGCGTTCTCCCCGCCGAAGGTCACCGAGCGGACGTCGCCGGCCACGGGCACCCACGGGCCCACAACGCCCGACGTCTCAATCGTCGTCGTAAACGAGCCCTCGCGGCCCTGGCCGGGGGTACGCGGAATCGTCGACCCAACCGACACGTAGCCGTTACGCACGCTCACCGTCGACGTCTGTCCATCCGACTGGGCCGCAACCAGGGTGGAGACCTGGCTCTTCGGGGCGCTCATCGTAAAGGTCGTCCCGTCGTACACGTCCAGCGCCGCCAATCGCACGCGCGTGCGCGCGGGCAGGCCTCGCACGGTCATCACCGTCTGCTCCGCCAGGTCCTTCTTGTAGTGGCGGAACGCCGACAGCGGCGACGGGTACTGGCGCACGTTAAACGGCGGCTCCACCTTCTCGCGGGCCACGATACGTCGACCCACCGGACCCCACGAGGCCGTCGCCGGCAAGGCCACACCCACCGCCAACGCAATCATCAGGGACGAGGCCAACAGACGCCGAGAACGGAAAACCGCCTGACGGGAGGGACCGCGCGTCGACGCCGTCGCAGCGCTCGCCCCGCCACGGCCTCGTCGATTGACGGACACGTCCAGGCCCAGCGACAGGCGCTGGTGGGCGGAAGCCCACGCGAGCCACAGGAACGCGCCCGCGAACCACACCATGAACGGCCACACGGGCGGCACGACCCCGGACAAGCCAAAAGCAAGACCCACGACGCCCATCACGGCGACGGGGATGATGCCCAGGAGCGGGCGCCCCCAGCGCACCGACACCAGGCCGGCGATCAGCGCGCACAGCAGGCCCGTGATCCACGGGACCAGCGCGGGACCCACGTAGGAGGCCGCCGGCGGCGTCAACGTCAGGAGGTCCTTCCACGAACTCACTGAGCCGCGCACGAGGGTCAGGAGCGTGTCCGTCGTGGGAACGACGCCCCAGCGCACGGTCGAGGGCAGAGCAATTGGGCCGCCCAGCAGGAAGTACGCGACGAGCAGAGCCGCGAACGTCGACAGCGTGTCCCACGACCAGCGGGTCGAGGCAGCCGCGATGAGCAGGCCGACCGCGACACCCGAGCCCGCGGCGATCAAGCCGACGGAGGAACCGAAGACGGCCTCGTGGGTGAGGACCGGCCCCGCAAAAAGCGCGGCCAGAGCAAGGAAGGACAGGAGCGGCAGGCGGGGCCTTGCGCGGCCGAGAGCATCAACGTTCACCGAATATCACCCACCAAATGCGCCAGCTCGCGCAGCGACGGGCAGTCGAAGAGCACGCCGCCCTCCAGGCTCCGCCGACGCGCGCGCTGCTTCGGGTTAATGCGCAGGATCTGCACGGTCACGTCCCGGGGAGTGACCTGCGCGAGGTGCGCCGCCTCCTCATCCGTGACCGCGGAGGACGCGATGACGCTGACGTAGGAGGCCGACGGGCACGAGGCGAAGGCGCGGCGCACGAGCGCCGTGATATTCGAACGCCCGCCGAATCTCAGGGAGGCCAGGGAGTCGAGCATACTAACCGCGCCGGTCGCCGGAATCCACCGCTTACCCGCGGCAAAAGACACCGTGCGCGAGGAGGAAATACCAGCCAGCGCGAGAGACGCGGCAACCGACACCCCGTCCTCGAAGGCGTCGCGATCCCACGAGGAGCGCGCCGTGTCGAGCACGATCAGGTGGTGGGAGCGGTGCGTCTCCTCGTACTGGCGCACGATGAGCCTGCCCAGGCGCGCCGTGGACTGCCAGTGCACGGCACGTCGATCATCGCCCGGCTCGTAGTCGCGCAGCGCGTGAAAAGACACGTCGGAGCTCGACAGTTTCGCCGTGACCACGCCCTCGACGTCGACCTGGAAGCCGGTCGCATCGAAGGGCACGCGCACCGTGCGCGGATGAACATAGAGGGTCACCGGGTTATCCCAGGAACGCACACGGCGTAAAAGGCCGAGGCCGTCGGAGCGCACGGTGCGAGCCGGTCCGATCTCGATGACGCCGCGGCGGCGGGTCACGACGGAGAAGAACTCGTCCCACGTCCGGTGGGCGGGCACGCCCGGGATGACGAACTCGGCGACGCCGGCGCCGATGGGCAGCTCGATGACCTCGGAGCCGCCGCGGCGGGAGGTGTCGTTGACGACGCGGATCTCACCCAGAGCCGTCTGTCCGGCCGTCACCCTCTCCTGGGGCAGGCGCAGCGACACACGGTAGGGCGAGGGGGCGGCAACGAGCACGATCGCGATGACCAGCAGGGCCACGCACGCGATGGCCAGCGCGAAGGCCTCGGCCCATCCCACGACGCCGGCGACCACCACTCCCGCGATCGCCGAAGCGACCACCAGCCACCCGAAGGGGGTGACGATGCCGCAGGCGGCCAGTACGTAGCGCATTCCCGGGATAGCGCGGAGACGACGATCCAGTGCGGTACGCGCCGAGGCGACGGCCCGCAGGACGCGCGGTCGTTCCGTCAGGCCGATGTCGGCCTTCGCACGCTTCATGGCGTTCCTCCCATCAGATCGGTTCCTCTCCCGCCGCGACCCCTAGTGGCCCGGCTCGCAGCTTTCCACTCGCACTGCCCCGTTCAGCTCGGCCTGCGAGCCGGCCCGCGTCGGCACACCGGACTCGACCTCGGGGCCGGTCACATTCACCAGATAGATGCGGCCGGGATCGACGTCGGAGGAGACACGGCACACATGCTGGGAGGACACTCCCGGCGCGAAGCCGGGGGCCACCAGGTTGAAGGTGTGGCATGCCTGGCCGGGGATCTGCCCGGCGACGCCCGAGCTGCAGTTCTCAACCCACTTGGTGGACACGCTCAGCTCAGTGGTGATGCCAGTGGAGTCCGCCGAGGCCTCGCCCTGCGAGTTCTTCGCAACCACGTGCGCAGTCACCGGGGCGCCCTCGGGCAAGCCGGTGACGACCACGGATTGCATACCCAACATGTTTGCTTGCTTGCCGCCCACCGTCACCGTCAACTCCGTCATGGCCGGGTAGGCCTCGGCGACGGCCACGTTCACGCGGACCGCGCCGGGCCCGGCCTTCGAGACCGTCACGCCCTGCAGGGTCGGGGGTGCAATGGGCTGTCCGTCGGCCCGCACGGGTGTCGACGCAACCGTGCTACCCGAGGTCGCCAGACCCACCTGGCAGAAGTAGTAGGTGCGTGCAGCAATACCGCTGCCCTCGATGATCATGCCGTCGCGAGCCTCCGAACCATCGACACACGAGCTCGAATCCGAGGAGTAGCGCAGGCTCAACTCGCCGACGGCGAAGCCGTTACCGGGCGCCTTGTTCAGGTTCCTGACCAGCAGCTGGCCGTGCCTGCCCGTGCCCTCGAGCGTCGGAGCGCCGATCGGCATGGGCACGGTCGACAGCGAGAAGGTCTGACTCGACGTCGAATGGTCGCCCTCGGCGTTGGACAGGTCCACGGTCACGGACACCGAGTCGCCGGGCGTGACGCCGTCGACGTGGACGGACGTGGTTGAGCCGTCGACCGGTATCGGCTTCCCGTCCACGGTCACGGTCGTGGTCCCCCAGTTGGTGCCGCCGGAGCGGCCAAGCTTCCACGAGACGTCGACGGAACCCGTCGACCCGTCGGCGCTCGAGCCCACGTGCTTCAGCGTGATGCCAGTGGCGGGATCCGGCTTGCCGTGCGGCGTGCCGGTAGCTTTATCCGACCACTCCGCCGGCTTCTCCGCGCCGTTACGGGCGGCGATCTGAACATAGTAGGTGACGCCGTTCTCGAGTTCGCTCACCGTCGTCTTCGTCAGGCCGGCCCCCGCGCTCTCCTGGCGGGTAGAGCCGTCGCTGCCGTTGAGCGTGATGTCGTAGGAGGTGATCGGGGAGCCCTCGTTGTTGGGCGCGCTCCACGTCACGTCCAGTGAGCCGTTACCGGGGGACAACGACGGCACGCTCATGCGTTCCGGCGTCACGTCGACGTAGACCTCGCTGGAGGGGGCGGAGGCGTCCGAGTCACCCACCGCGTTGCGTGCGACGACCGTGAAGGAGTACCGCGCACCGTTGGTCAGACCGCTCACCTCGCACACGGTCTGCTCGCACTTCGTGGTACCGCCGTGCGAGCTCGTGACCAGGTACTCCGTGATGCGCGCGCCGTTGTCGGCGCCCGGCGTGAAGGAAACGGAGGCGCGGCCCGGACCCGTCGCGGTGGCATGAACGTTCTCAGGGCGATCCGGGCGGTCGCGCACCGTCACCGACACGCGGCCCTCAACCACTCGCGAAGAATCCAGCGTCTTATCGATCACTCGATAGACGATCACCATGTTCCCGTGGAAGCCGGCGCGCGGGCTCACCGCCAGGACCGTGCCCTGCGGGTCCACCGTTCCCTCGCCGACCTCAACGGTGGCCCGCTGAATCGTGATCGGCGTATCCGGGAACGGGTTGGTCGTGTACTGCTTCAGATCCACGTTCACGGTGCTGCCCGCATCCGCGACAATCTGGGCGAGCGAGGTCTGGATAAGCGGGCGCGTCGAGGCCACGACCTCGATCGGCACCTTCGCGCTCACCGGGCTACCCGAGCCATCATCCACGCTCAGCGTCAGCGAGCCAGCGGTCCCCGGCCTCGTACCGGCCTCTGCGCTCACCGCCAGGCGGGTCTCCGTCTCGTTGCGCACCGTGATACCCGAGGGGATGTCCGAGACGCGGTAGGTGAAGGACGACGGATCGGGCGTATCCGGGTCGCTGACCATCAGAGGCAGGTTCACGGACGTCTCTTCGCCCGATGCGACGCGGATCACCGTCGGCGTGATCGTCGGCGGGTGGTTCTGCGTGGCCTCCACCTGAATAGGCAGGGTCAGCGACGCCGAGGACGCAGAATCGTCGCCCTCTCGCCCGTCGAAAACCTCAACGTTGATGAAGGTCTTGCCCACGTAGCTCGCGTCGACGGTGAAGGAAATGGAGGTTTCGTCAGCCGTCAGGTTCGTCAGGCCGGCGCCCCCGCGCACGGTCGACACATCGCGGATGTAGGCGTGCGCGTCACGCTTGACCATCACGAAATCGTCGAGGGACAGGGTCTTGGACTCCCCTGCCTTCAGGCGGATCGGCACACGCGACGGGTTCACCGCGGGCACCTTGCGCTCCGCGCCGGGCACCGACACGACAGCCGAGGAGGACAGCCCGTCCTGGTCCGTAATCGAGTAGACGACGAGGCGGCGATCCGTGTTCGGGGTCACCGTCACCTTGTGCGCCGTGTTATCCACACTCACGTCGTCGGCACCCGAGGAAATCGTCAGCTCCGACAGTGCACCGTCCGGGTCCTCGTCGTTGGCGAGCACGCTCACCTCGACCGGGGCGCCGTCACGCGGCATGTCGGACAGGGACACGAGGTCGTCACGCGCGATCGGCGCCATGAGCGGGGCGTCCGCGGCCACGTTAACCGTCAGCTGGCCCGTTGCGGAGCCACCGCGGCCGTCCTCGACCACGTAGGTGACGACGAAAGGATTCTCCTGGGCGGGCGTCGTCAGCGACACGGAGGTGGCCGACACGACCGAGGCCTGCACCTCACCGTTCGAGGACTCAAGGGAGCCTTCGCGCAGCTTCAGGGTGTCGCCGTCAGGGTCCACGTCGTTAGACAGGACGTTGACCTCGATCGTGCGCGAGGGACGGGCCTTGACGACGTCGGGCAGCGCAACCGGGTTGTGGTTGAGCTCCGAGGGTGGCGCCACGCCCACTCGCACGCGCGCCTTGGCCTGTCGACCCAGGCGGTCCTCGACCGTGTAGGTGAACACGTCCGTGCCAGAGGCGTCCGAGTTCGGGGTGTACTCGATCCACTCGGTGCCCAGCGTCGCCGTGCCCATCGTCGGGGGCTGATCGATACCGACCAGGGTGACGGAGTCGCCATCCGGGTCGATGCCGTTGAGGGGCACCGGGATGCGCGTCGTCTGGCCGGCGGCCGCCCACGCCGTCAAGGCCTTGGGCTGGGGCGCGGAATTCGCCTGCTCGGCGCCGATGATGTTAAAGGTCGCGGTCGCGCTCGCCGTGTTGCCGGCGCTGTCGGTCACCGTGTAGGTCACGTCGACGCGGCCAGTCGTCTGCCCGGCCTCGAAACGCACCAGGTTGCCGGTGACGAAGGCGTGGCCGTAGTCGGAGTCGACCGTGCCCGCCAGGGACGGGGACACGCTCATCTGCAGGCCTGAAGGCGAATGATCGTTCGCGAGGACCTGGATGGAAGCGATGTCCCCCACGCGCACCTTCGCCGAGTCGTTTTGCAGCTCGAGGGGGGCGCGGTCGTCCTTCGCGCGCGTCGGAATGACGGCCACCGAGGCCGTGGCGGCGCCCGACCCGTTGGACACCGTGTAGCTGAAGCGTGCGACGTCGTCGAGGCCGGCGGGCGCGGTCACGCGCAGGAGGTGACGATCGATGAGAGCCACCTCGATACCCGCGTCGGAGTCAACCTCGATGGACTGGACGACCAGGACGCCGCCGGAGGGGTCCGTGTCGTTGGCCAGAGGCGCAACCAGGGCGGAGCCGCCACTGGGCAGGATCGCGATGTCATCCTCGGCGACGGGAGCCGCGTGCTCGTCTCCGGAGACGACGTCCACTCGCACGACGCCGACGACGGCCTGAGGCCCGTCGCTGACTGTGTAGGTGAACTCGTAGGAGCCCACCTGCGAGCCCGTGAAGGTCACGACACCCAGCTCCAAGTCGGGCACCAGCGTCGTCGAGGGGGGCGCGGTCGACACCTTCGTGAGCGTCAGGACGTCACCGTTGGGGTCCGTGTCGTTCGCCAGCGGCGCGACCACCAGGGGCTCGCCCACGCGCGCAACGTAGAAGTCTGCGTTCGCAATCGGCGCGATGTTACCGGGCTCCTGGACGAGGACAGTCAGCTCGCCCTCGGTCGTCAGCCAGCCGTCGGACACGTACACGGACACCGTGCGGGCACCCGCTCCAGCGCCGATGTCTCGGATAGAAAGTGTCCCGTCCTCGGAGAATTGAACGGACAGGCCCTCGGAGCCCTCGGCCTTCTCCAGGAAGATCTGGTCGCCGTCGGGGTCGATCCAGTCGGCCAGGACGTTGTATTCGATCTGCGCGCCCGAGCCGAGCTTGACGTTGGCGTCGTGAACGCGCTTGGGGCCGGCGTTCTCACTCCACGGGTGAACGCGCAGGGAGACGTTCGCGGTGGCCGAGGCCAGGCCGTCGGAGGCGGAATAGGTGAAGGAACTGGTCCCCTGCGCGTCGTCACCGACGCCGGTGATCTGCAGGGCACGGCCGCCGCGCGTCACCACGACGGAGCCGAAGGAAGGTTGCGAGTTGGCCTCGGCGGTCAGCACGTCACCGTCGGAATCGGAGTCGTTCTGCAAAACGGGAAGGAGCGTGGACTTGCCGGGACGCACACCGAACTCGTCGTCGACGGCCGTGGGTGGCGTGTTCTTCTCGTTGCGCTGCGGGTCGCTGATCTGTTCGAGCAGGTCGGGGTTGGAGTCATCCGACTCGACCTCGTTAGAGTCCGGGTTCTCCCGATCCCAGTTGTCGATCATGATCATGTCGCGGTCGGGGAGCCACACGGTCCCGGCCTCGACGTCATTCAGGACGATGCGGGTGCGGTTGACGCGGAAGACCGGCTGCTTCGACGAGGCCAGGTTCTCGACGTTCGTGTAACGCTGAATGCCACTGTCGCACACGCGGATCGCCGCGCCCGAAGTGCCCCACGCGCCGTAGGCGCAAGCCTGATGGAAGGCCGGAGGCGCGGGGACACCGCCGATGCTCGACCCCTCCTGCGCCGGTGTCACGGTGGGGGTTCCGCCATCCAGCGGCACGCTCACAAGGGAATCCGCGGTCGCAAGGAGCACCGAGGACGAGGCCGGACCCGCCATCTGCAGGGAGGCTCCCGAGGCCACCCCGTCGCCGTTGAGCGCCCGCGTGCGCCCCGACGGCAGCACGAGGGTATTGGACGTCGCATCGTAGATGACCGGCTTGTCGCCCACCGCGGTAATCGACAGGTCATCACCCGCAGAAATGCCACTCACTGTGGACTTCGACACCGACCAGGTCGCCCCCGCGCGCGTCACCGTCGTCAGCGTCGCGTACTGCGGCGCATAGGCGTAGACGGTACCCTTCATCGACACCGTCACCACGCCCCCGGCCAAGCCGTCGGCAATGGCCTCCGTGTCGTCGTATTTCACAGCGTCGGGACGCTTTGCGTCCCCCACCCACAGGTAGCCGGCCGACGCATCGAGGACCGCGAGCGTACTCCCGCCCTGAGCGACCTCCGAGCCCTCCGGCACCGTGATCGCACCGCCCAGCTTCATCGCAGCGACGTCGACGGAAGACACGGAGTGCGTCGTCTCATCGCCGATCGTCACCGTGCGGCCGTCCTGACCCAGGGAGACCTGAGCGCTCGGCGTCGACACGAAACCGTCAAAGGTCAACGCATCGTAGTTCAAGTGGCCCAGCGACAGGTCCGACCCCTTCGACACCCAGATGCCGCCGTCGTCCACATCGAGTTCCGTCACCTCGATGCCGCGATGGACGATCGCAACGACGACGAGAATCGACGCCAAGAGCAGAACACCGATCGCGGGAAGACGACGCGACACCCGACGAAGCACCTTCACTGCGTGGTCACTTTTCGCCACGATGCTCACCACTCTCCCAACATCCTGCCCCACCCAAACGCAGGGTCCTCATCAGCCTATCTCAAAACAAAGGGGGGCACGACCCCCGCGCGCTGCCCCAGCAGGGGCCGCACGCACGGTCAGGGAACGACCATGCACTGGCGCACCGGATCCGACATGCGCCCAGACGAACGCGACACCGTCGTAATCTCCACGCAGTTTTCGCCGGTGGCCCCGTCCACGCTCACGGTCGTCACTTCGACGCTGCCGCTCGCGCTTCCACCCGCGCCCGATGACTCATACGTGTAGGTGAGGTCGGCCTTGGCTGCGCCCTGCGGCGCGCTCCACGTCCACGTCACCGTGCCGTCGGCGTACTCCCCCGACAGGCTCGTCACCTGCGGCGGAGCCGCGCCGAGGGCGTCCTCCGGCGTCGTCGAGGCGCTCGTCGTCTCCTCCGCAGGAGCGATGCGCGTGAAGGAACCCTCGCCACGCAGCATGCCCACCGCCAGACCGGCGGCAATCACCGCGGCCAGCAGCGCCAAGATCACACCCGCCACCGGGCTAATCCCGCGCTTCGACGCGGAAGATTCCTCGACCACGCGACGCGCCGAGGCCTCGTCCACGTCCGAAGAACGCTCAATCTTCCACGAATCGGCCACGGCCTCGACGCCCCCCGATCCAGCCCCGCCCTCGAAGGAATACGAGGCCGAGCGCAGGCGCGTCCTATCCGGATCGATGACCGCAGCACCGCGCAGGCGCGTCTTCTGATCCCCGTCGACGGGCGCAGCCGACGCCGCGGACCGCTTCTCCTTGATCTCCATCTCGGTGCGAGCAAGGCCGAGCTCCTTCTGCACGCGCTGCAGGCCCTGCCCGAACTCCATCGCCGAAGGCGTTCGCTCCTCCGGATTAATCGCCATCGCCGCGCGCAACACGCGCTCCAACTCCGCCGGCGCATCCGCGCGACCCAGCCCGCGCATACGCCCGCGCTGCACGCGATTAGCGATCGACGCCGCCGAGTTGTCGCCGATCGGATCCTCGAAAGGACTGCGGCCCGTGATAAACGTCCACGTCGTCGACGCCAGCGCCCACACGTCCTGGAGGGGCGAGGCCGGGGAATTAACGTCCTGCTGCTCCGGGGGCGCCCACAGCACCGAGAAGCCATCGAAGGCCCCCACCTCCAGACGACCCACCTTCGAGGCCACACCGAAGTCCGCGAGCACCGGCTTGCCGTAGGCGTCCAGCATGATATTCGACGGCTTGATGTCGCGATGCACATAGCCCAGGCGGTGAAACATCTCGACGCCGCCACTGACCTTGATCATCGTGTCGAGCGCCGTCTCCAGGGACATCGGGCGGGCACGAACCTGTGTGAGCAGGTCCGCAACCGGACAATACTCCATGATCAGGTAGGCGCGGCCGTCGGCCGTCGTCCCAACGCCGTGCAGCTCCACCACCGACGGGTGGCCCGCCAGCAGCGTCATCGCGTCGGCCTCGCGGTGCAGCTCCTGCGTGCCGCGCTCATCGCCCTGGGCGCGCACCACCTTGATCGCCACGTCGCGGCTAGGAAGCTCCTGACGGTACAAGAACACGTCCGCGAAACCGCCCTGACCCAGCGGGCGCACCCACCGAAAACCAGGAATCTCCGGTCCGCGCATTGCGGCCACAGCTGGGCTCACTGACTCTTCTCCTCCTGCATCGTGCGCGCAATGGACGCACTCAGGCGCAACTTGCGGCGCATCCGCAGGCTACGCAGGGACAGCGCGCGACGCACCCGCGTGAAGAAACCGGAGCGCTTGGCGACCTGCGACCGCAGAGCGCCCACCTGCACCCAAGCGTCGCGCGCACGGTCGCGCGAGGCGCCGTGGGACGCGAAGTCCGCGACGTCCGCGTAGCGGGCGATCACGACGGGCGCGGGCACGTCGTCGCCGAAACGGCTCCACCCGTCGATCACGTAGCGGCCCGAGGCGGCCGAGGCCTCGTCGAATTCGACAGAGTCAATCGAGCCGTCCTCACCGTGGCGAACCTCTCCCGTCACCAGGGCGAAGGGGTCGCCCGGGTGCTCGCCGAGGTCCCACTGCGAAGCCAGCGACCAGGCCGTCTCCTGGCGGGTGCGACCCACCTCAATACTGAGGCCCGAATCGGCCGCCATGTCCACGACCTCGTCCCACGATCCGATCAGCGCACTGACCGCAGCCGAACGACGTCGGCGGCGGCGACGTGCCGCCTTGTAGGCCAGGACCGCCAGCGGCGGAAGCAGGAGAAGCAGGAAGCCGCCAGCGATGCCGACGACGACACCCCACGGGAAGGTCTCATCGGGTTCCTTGGCCGGGTCCGCGTTCTGGTCCCGCGTCGTGGGAGGCAGCTCGGCGGGTGCCTCCGGGGGCTCCGGCGGCTGGAGGACCTGCGGACGCGGCACGGAGCGAGGCTTGGGAACCTGCGTCTGCGGCGTGTGGTCGCGCGGGGGCGTCGGATCGAAGATCGCCCAGATGCCGCCCGCGAACTCGACCTCAACCCACGCGCGGATGTCGGAGCCGCGCAGGGAGGCGGCACCGCCCTGGGAGCCGCCCTCCGGGTAGGCGCCCATGACGACGCGGGCGTTGATACCCATCTGGTGGAGCATGAGGGCCATGAGGGCGGTGTACTGTTGGTCGTCACCGATCAGGTTCTCGTCCCCGGACAGCATTCGCTCCAGACGGTCGGTGCGCACGCCCGGACGCGAGAACTGGGTGTTCTCGTTGAGATAGAAGCCATTGGTCGACAGGTGGTGCTCAATGGCGCGGGCCGCAGCGAGGGAGGTCGTCGCGTTCTGCGTGATCTCCGAGGCCTTCGCGGCGATCCCCTCGGGCACATTCGTGTCCTGGACCGTGTTGGGCATGACTGCCAACGACTCCAGGTCCTCGTCACGCACGGGCTCCGTGAACGTCGTCTGGACCGTGTAGGTCATGGTTGCGGCGGGACCGGTCGTCAGCGCCGCATTGGACCACACGTCGAAGAACAGGCTGCCCTTGTGCGCGTTCGCGTCGGCTCCGGCGAACGTGATCTGCGAGGGGACGCCAAGGACGGGAACCCACGGGCCGGACAGACCGGTCGTGGACACCTCCACGACCTGAGCGCCCGCATCGCGTCCGGGGATGGTCGTCTCGACGGGAATGTAGCCGGTGTGGCCGTCCTCCCTCGTCTCGGACATGCCGAAAGTCGTGCCGTTGTACACCTCCATCGCGGCGATGCGCACGCGCTGATTCTCGGGCAGATCCGACACAGTCAGGAGGGTCTCGTCCTTCAGGTCGGTCGTGTAGTGGCGGAACGAGGCCATGGGCGAGGGGTATGCCTGGATGTCCAGCGGCGGCTCCACGAGGTCGCGGCCCACGACGCGCGTACTGTCCGAGCCCAGGAAGGACGCGGCGGGCAGAGCAACGCCCACGGAGATCGCAAGCATGAGGAGGGCGCCGACGATGCGGGCCCCCACGTACACGGTCGAGCGGGACTGGCGTCCGAGGGTGTTCTCTGAACCGCGAGCACCGGAACGCCCAACGAGGACATCCTGGCCCAGCGTGATGCGCTGGTACTGGGCGGCAACGGCCCACCAGGCTGCCAGCAGCCCCCACCACACCAAGACCGCCCACACGGGCAGCGCATGCTCGGACAAGCCAAAGAAGACCGAAATGACGGCCATGAGTACCAGGGGGATCGACCCCAGGACCGCGCGCCCGGCACGAGCGGTGATCAGGCCGGCGAGGGCCGCCAGCACGAGGCCGCTCATCCACGGCACGAGGGCGGGGCCCGAGTAGGCGGACACCGGCGCGGTCAGCGTCAGCAGATCCTTCCACGCCCGGAAGGATCCCAGGACCATGACCTGCAGCGTCTTCCCGGTAGGCAGGACGCCGAAGAGGGCCTCGGAGCGCAGGGCAGCGGCACTGCCCAGCAGGAAGTAGGCGGCCAGGACCACCAGGACGGTCGTGACCGCGTCCCAGCGCCACCTGGTCGACGCGGCAGCAATCGCCAGGCCGCAGACCACGCCGGCTCCCGCGGCGATCGCGCCCACTCCCCCGCCGAAGACGGGCTCGAACGCGGCGACCGGGCCGACAAAAAGGAGGGCGAGGACCAGCAGCGACCACAGCGGCATGCGCGTGCGATAGGTCGCGAAGCGCTGGGTGATCGTCAACAGGCGGCTGCGCGTGGTGCGCGGCTTGGGCGCGTGCTTCTCGGCGCCCGCCCCCGAGACGTGGGGCGCAGGCGTTTGGATCGGCTCCTGCGACGAGCGGGGCTCTGTCTTGACGGGCGGGGCCACCACGGCCTCGCCCTGTGAGTCGATGCGCTGAGCGCGAGGCTTCGTGTTCGTGGCATTACTCATGCGAGCCCCCCGGCGACAATGATGCGCGGCAGGTCATCCAGGGTCGAACAGTCAAGGAGGATGCCTCGGCCGAGGTCGCGGCGGCCGCGCGCTCGATCAGCACCGATACGAATAATGGAAACGGGCACGTCGATGGGTGCCAGGCGGGCCAAGTGCGCGGCGTCCACGTCGGTGGTCTGTGGGCCGACGATGAGTGTCAGGGCGGAGACACCGGGGCGCTGGGCGACTGCCTCGCGCACGCGCAAGGGCAGGTCCCCGAAAGAGCGCGCCGAGACCTCGGACAGGGAGTCGAGCAGACGCATCGCGACAGTCGAGGGCAGCCACGTCTCCGTCGTCGTCACGGACACCGGGCGGGATTCACGCAGGTTGGCCAGGCCCAGGGAGCCCGCGACCGACACGGCCGTCTCGAAAGAGTCGTAGTCCCACGCGTCACGGGAGGTGTCCAGCACGATGACGTGGTGGGAGCGGTGCGTCTCCTCGTACTGGCGCACGATGAGCTTGCCCAGGCGCGCCGTGGACTGCCAGTGCACGGCACGTCGATCATCGCCCGGCTCGTAGTCGCGCAGCGCGTGAAAAGACACGTCGGAGCTCGAGAGCTTACCGGTGGACACGCCCTCGACATCCAGCTGAAAGCCGGTCGCGTCGAAGGGCACGCGCACCGTGCGCGGGTGCACGTGCAAGATGACGGGGTCGTCCCACACTCGCACACGGCGCAGCAGCCCCAGGGCGTCGGAACGCACGGCGCGCGCCGGGCCAACGCTGATGAGGCCACGATGGCGAGAGGAGATCAGGAACATCTCATCCCACTTCTCGTGGGCACCCAGCGGCGGAACCACAAACTCGCCCGCACCCGAGCCGATCGGCAGCTCGATGATGCCCGAGCGCACCGGCCGACCGCGCTCGTTGCGCACCGAGATCTCGCCGACGGCCGTCTGGCCTGCGACGATGCGCTCGTTCGGCACGCGGATCGAGACGACGTGCGGGGACTTCCAGGCGACGCGGGTGGCGGCCAGGACCAGGGCGATGACGCCGGCGAGGGCGCACGCCAGGGCCTCGACCCACTCCAGCGTTCCCGCCAGGATGAGGGAGACCGCGATGAACACGATGAGCGCCCAGCCGGTGGGCGTCACCGCGCTCGCCAGGGCCTTCAGGGGATGCGGACGGGAGGCCTGCGCCCTGCGGGGCGAGACCATCATCGACGTGTCCGTGCGCATCCCTTGCATCGCAGTAGCGAAACGGCGCGTTACGCGCCCACGGCCGGGGCGGGCACAGACGTCAGGGCACGCTGGATGACACCCTCGGAGGTCGCGCCGGAGAACGCGGCGTCCGGGTCGACGATGATGCGGTGCGCCCACACGGGCACGGCCAGGGCCTTGATGTCGTCGGGCAGGACGAAGTTACGACCCTGCGCGGCCGCCCACACGCGCGCACAGCGCACCATGCCGATGGCGCCACGGGTAGACACACCCAGCAGCGAAGACTCGTCGTCGCGGGTGGCCTCGGCCAGCGCGGCCACGTAGTCGAGGACGGCGCGGTCCGTGTGGTTCGCCGAGGCCAGGGCCGACCAGGCGACGATGTCCTTGCCGGACACGAGGGGACGAAGGTTCTTCGAGCGGTCGGGCGCGGCCGAGCCGTCGAGGACGTCGATCATCGCGGCGCGCGAGGGGTAGCCAATGGAGGTCTTCATGAGGAAGCGGTCCAGCTGGGCCTCGGGCAGCGGGTAGGTGCCGGCCTGCTCGACGGGGTTCTGGGTCGCGATAACCATGAATGGCTGGGGCGCGGGGCGGCGCACGCCGTCGACCGTCACCTGGGCTTCTTCCATGACCTCCAGGAGCGCGGACTGGGTCTTGGGCGAGGCGCGGTTAATCTCGTCGGCCAGGACGATCTCCGCGAAGACGGGGCCGGCGTGGAAGACCCACTCGCCCGTCTTCTGGTTGAACATGTTGACGCCCGTGATGTCCGAGGGCAGCAGGTCGGGGGTGAACTGGATACGCGAGTGCGTGCCGTCGATGGTGGCGCTGATCGCGCGGGCCAGGGCGGTCTTTCCCGTGCCGGGGGCGTCTTCGAGCAGGAGGTGGCCGCCTGCGAACATGGTCGTCAGGGCGAGTCGCACGGCCTGGCGCTTGTCCAGAACCGCGACCGACACGCCGTCGACGAGGCCCTTGAAGACCTGGGCGAACCGGGTTGCGTCCTCGATGGAAAGGGTCATGAGTTGTCCTACGTTCGTTTCTTGTGGTGCTCTATTGAGTCAGTAGTTTATTCGCCTCGGCAGCTCTTCACGACCTGCCGCGCATTCAGCTCCCGGGCGGTAATCGCCTCCGTCAGGATACCCGGTATGCTTGGCGTCGCCTGCGAGAAGCGGAACTCCGTGTCCTGGGCGGGTCGTCCGGTCGACACCGTGCAGACGAGTGTCTTACCCGGTTGGAACTGCGCGGCGCGCTCAGCCGTTAGAGTCATCGACCCACATTCCTGTCCGTTCGGGCAGCCGGTCTTCCCAGTGAAGACAGCATTGATGTTCTCCACCGACTCACCTGTCGTGAAGGTGACCTTCACCTCTCGGTGAGCCCCGCCGGTGCTCACCATGTGCACGACAGCCGTGTACTCGTGGACAGGCTCAAGGGGCGACACGGTCCACGCTGTGATCGGACCAACGAATGTCTGCTTCGTGCCCGCTACGCCCTCGATCCACACGCTGGTCTCCTTCAGGGAGACGCCTGCGGGAGGGGTCCACGAGATGGTCGCGCTGTTGATGTACGGCTCGGCAACAACCGTGAAGTTCGGAATCGGCGTGTTGTCGTCGTCATCGGGGCCCGAGCGCTGGCCGTTGCCGACGACGCCGGAGGCTGCCACAGTGGGACCCCACACGTAGGAGCCATCGTCCTTCTTGCCGCGCTGGCAGAAGTAGTAGGTCATCGTGGCACCGGCCGTGAGAGTACCGATATTGAAGTCCTCCAAACCCACTTCGTTCGCACTCGCGTTACACCCATTGGGGTCATGCGTGTAGAACAGGGTCAGGTCGGCGGCTTTGAAGCCGTTGCCTTCCTTTACCCTCGCGCCATAGACGCTCAGCTTGCCCCACTCATTGTTGATGGGCGTGCGCACGTTGGGAGCATCGGGAGCAACCGGAATGGTCTTGGCCTCGTGCTCGGGCTCGGGCGCGGGCGGGGTGTAGTCCTTGGCGGGCGAGGTGGCCCTACGTCCACCGGTGTTGCTCACCGTCACGCTCGCCCGCAGCACCTCCGCACGATCGACGGTCATGGTCGTCGTGCCGGTTCTGTTCGTCTCGTTGCCAGCGCCACCGGTTACGGTCTTGGTCTCACCGTTGACGGTGACCGTCGTGGCGCCCCAGCCCTCACCGCCGGACTTGAAGTAGCTCCACGTCAGGGTGATCTCCACCTTGTTGCGGTCTGCCGTGTTGCGCACGGTTGCGTTCATGATGGAGGGCGTGTCCGGGTTCTCCAGCGGCGCGGTCGGGGTTTCCTGCGCGCCGAGCGAGGGTGCGGACTCTCCCTTGGCGTTGCGTGCCCGCACCGTCACCGTGTAAGTCTGGCCGTTCTTGAGCCCTTGGATGACGCAGGAGGTCACGCCGGTCGTCTCACAGTGACCTGCCTCGCCGGTGGCGGTCGTCGCGGTCACGATGTAGCCGGTGATCGGCGAGCCGTTGTCGACAGGAGCGGTCCACGACGCGCTAATCGACGTGTTTCCAGCCGTCAGCTGGGGAGTGCCGGGGCGGCCTGGCACGCCGGAGATCGTGATGGTGTTCGAGGCGCCCGAACGCTCGGAGTCGCCCTCCTTGTTGACCGCGACCACGGTGAAGGAGTACGTAGCACCGTCGCTCAGGCCCGCGACGTCACAGACGTTGATGGAGCAGGTGGCGACTTGGCGTCCCGTCTGGTCGTAGAGGCGGTACCCGGTGATCGGCGAGCCGTTGGACTCCGGCGCGTTGAAGGTCACGCGCGCGCCGTTGGCGCCCATAACCTGGGCAACGAGGCCCGTGGGGGCCTTCGGCTTATCCGTGACCGTGACCGTGATGGTTCCCTGGACGGCTCGCGCGGGGTCGCCCAGCTTGTCGTTGACCTTGAAGCCAACCGAGATGGTGCCGGACGCGCTCGGGGTGATCGACACGGTCGTGCCCGACGTGGCGACCCCCGCGCTGCCCGCGGACAGCGTGGCGCTCTCCAGAGTGATCGGCGACTCCGGGTACGGGTTGATCGCGGAGGACGCCACGTCGACGCTCACGGTATCGCCGATCTTGGCGGTCAGCGTGTAGGCGGGTACCTGAATAAGGGGCTTGACGGACACGACGACCTCGACGGGAATCTGCGCGGAGATCGTATGGCCCTCCTCGTCCGTGACGCTCACGGCAATCGACCCTGCGGCGCCCTGCGCGGCGCCCTCGGGGGCGGACACTGTGAGGGTGGTGCCCGACAGGGAGGCCGTGATCGCGGACGGCGAGGAGTCCATCGCGTAGGTGAAGGAGCTGACGTCCACACCCTCGGGGTCACGCACGGCGAGCGCGAGGTTCTGGGTCACGGCCTCGCCGCCGGCCTCGACGCGGATCGGCGTCGGGGTGAAGGTGGGCGGCTGGTTGACAGTGGCCTTGATGCGCACGGGCAGCGACAGGGAGGCTCTGAGCGCGCCGGCGTCACTGGTGTCGCCGTCCGTGACCTGGATGAGGAACGCAGAGTTGCCCGCGAAGGAGGCGTTGGCAGTCAGAGTGAGCTGCGTGTCGGAGTCAGCCACAACGGAGTCGAGGCCGTTCTGGGGCACCGGCGAAGAGCCTTCCACGAGGCGCGGCGTGCGTCCAGCGCGAGTGATGACGTAGTCCGACAGATTGATCGTGCGCGAAGTACCCGCATCCATCTCAATGGGCAGGTTCGCCGAACTCAGGAAAGGCGCGGTCGCGTCACGTCCGGGGATCGTGACGACGGCCGAGTTCGTGAGGCCATCACGGTCGGTGATCGTGTAGACGACGAGGCGCTTGGCTTCCGTGACGGGAATCAGCAGCTCGGATCCGGCGACGCTCACGCCGGCCTCGGAGGTGGCCACAGTGAGCTCATCAACGCTGCCGTCCGGGTCCTCATCGTTGTCGAGGACCTTCACGCGCACGGCGGAACCGTCGTCGGGCAGCTCGTCGTAGGACACGTAGTCGTCGCGGGCGATGGGCGACTTCAAAGGCGCATCGTCCTGGACGTACACCGTCAGAGTGCCGCGCGCGGAGCCACCGCGGCCGTCACTGACCGTGTAGGACACGAGGTAGGTGCCTGCCTGGGAGGGCGTGTGAACCTGGACGGTGGTGGTGGAGCGGACCTGGGGGGCGAGCTCAGGCGTAGCCGTCTCGAGACTGCCCTCTTCCAGGGTCAGGGCATCGCCGTCCGGGTCGAGGTCGTTGGCCAGGACGTTGACAGACACCGAGCGATCGGGTCGGGTCAAGACCGTGTCGGGGACGGCGACCGGGTTCTGGTTGAGCGTCGGCGCGGGCGTGACCGCGACGCGCACGCGCGCCGAGGCGCGCCCACCCTGGCGATCTTCGACCGTGTAAGTGAAAGAGTCCGTGCCCGAGGCGTTGGCGTTAGGCGTGTACTCGATCCAGGTGGCCTTCACGGCGGCCGAACCCTTCTGCGGCGAGGAGTCCAGGCTCTTGAGGGTGACGGAGTCGCCGTCCGGGTCGATGCCGTCCAGGGTCACGGGGATGCGGGTGGTCTGCCCGGCGGTGGCCCACGCGGTGATGTCGCGGGGGCGCGGCGCCTGGTTGGAGTCGGAGGCGGCCAGGACCTCGAAGGTAACGGTGCTGGAGGCGCGGTTACCGGCGGAGTCGATGACGGAGTAGGTGACGTCCATCGTGCCGGGGGTGTCCCCGGCCTCGAGACGCACCTGGTTGCCGGTCACGAAGGGCGTGCCCAGCGCGGCGGTCTGGTCGTATTCGAGAACGGACTCGACCAGCAGGTTCAGGCCGGCCGGGGAGCGGTCGTTGGACAGGACGGAGACGGTGCCGACGTCGCCGACGCGCACCTTGGCGCGGTCGGGCTTGAGGACGGGGGGCAGGTCCGTGCGGTCGGAGGCACCCGGGATGACGGTCACCTGGGCGGTGGCCGATCCCTGGCCGTTGGTCACGGAATACGAGAAGGTCACGCTCTTGTCGAGGCCGGAGGGCGCGGTCACACGCAGCAGGTGGCGGTCGATGAGGGCGACCTCGAGGCCGGGAGCAGCGGACGAGTCAATCGAGGTGATCGTCAGGACGCCGCCCGTGGGGTCGTAGTCGTTGCCCAGGGGCGCCACCAGCACGGAGCCGCCCTGGGGCAGGACCGCGGTGTCGTCCTCGGCGACGGGAGGCAGCGCGCTGGCCTCGACAACCTCGACGCGAATCATGCCCAGCGTCGTCGCGATGCCGTCAGAGACCGTGTAGGCGAAGGAGTAGGAGCCGGGAGCACTCGCGACGAAGTCGATGGTGCCGCGGTCCAGATCCGGCTGGATCGAGGCACCGGCGGGCGTGCCGGACACGGCGGCCAAGGTCAGCGGGTCACCGTTGGGGTCGGTGTCATTCTTGAGCGGGTCGAGGGTGACCGTCTCGCCGGGGTGGGCCTGGTAGAGGTCGCCGTTGGCCGTGGGAGGCAGGTTACCCGCTTCCTGGACGTTGACGGTGAGCTCGCCGCGAGTCTCGCCGCCCTGGTCGTCGGCGACGGTCAGAACGACGGTCTTGGGGCCGGCGGAGCCTCCCTGGTCGGTGATGGTCAGGGAGCCGTCCTCGCTGAAGGTGGTGCTCAGGCCCTCAGGGGCCTCGGCGTTCTTCAGGTAGATCGGGTCGCCGTCGGGGTCGCGCCAGTCGCTGAGCGCCTGGTACTGGATCTGGGCTCCGGCGCCGATCTTGACGGAGGAGGCGCGCAGCTGCACGGGCGCCTCATTCTGCCCGTAGGGGTGGATCGTGACCTGCACGCGCGCGGCGGCGGAGGCGATACCGTCCGAGGCCTCGTAGGAGAAGGACGTCGATCCACTCTGGTCCTCGCTCACGCCCGTGATCTGTAGGGCGCGTCCCGAGCGCGCGACGGTGACAGCTCCCCACGCGGGCTGGGACGTGGGGGAGGCGGTCAGGACGTCTCCGTCGAGGTCGGAGTCGTTATCAAGGACCGGCAGCACGGTCGAGCGGCCCGGACGGATGCCGAACTCGTCATCCACGGCCTCGGGCGGGGTATTCTCCTCGCGCTGCTCGGGGTCGGCGATCTCGTTGGTGAGCTGGGGACTGTCCTGCTCCTCGTCGCTCTCCTCGAGCTCATTTTCGACTTCGTCCCAGTTGTCCATGAGGACCATGTTCGAGTCGGGCAGCCACACGCTGCCCTGGGCGACGTCGTTGAGGACGATGGCCTTGCGGTTGGTGCGGAAGACGATCTCGCGGGCGCTCGTGAGCGTGTCGACGATCTGCTGCTTGTTGGAGGCGGGGTCGTCGCACGAACGCAGGTAGGCGCCCGAGCCGGTCCAGGCTCCGTAGGCGCAGCCCTCGTGACGCACGGGGGCCGCGGGCGTTCCGCTGGGCGAGCCATCGGCGGCGGGGGTGATCGTGGGGGTGGCGCCCTTGAGGGGGATCGTCACGAGGGTGGAGGGGGTTGCCAGGAGCACGGAGTCCGCCTTGGGGCCCGCCTGTTGGAGGACGCCGCCCTCCTCAATGTTGGCGGCGCTCAGGTTGAGCGTGCGCCCGCCTGGCAGGAAGAGGGTGTTGGACGCGGAGTCGAGGGCGACGACCTGGTCGCCGACGACCGTCAGGGACAGCTGGGCGTCGGCGGGGATGCCGTCGATCGTCGAGGTCGTCGCCTGGTCGACGGAGCCCTGGCGCTTCACGGTCGTCAGGGTGCCGGAGGCAGAGAGGGCGTAGACGGTTCCGTCCATGCCGGTCACGAAGGCGCTCGAGCCCATGTTCGAGGCCACGGCAGCACCCTCGGAGAGGCTGGTCGGGTTCGGGGAGGTGGCCGAGGTCGTCCACAGTGTGCCGTCTGACGCATTGAGGACGCCGAGGACGTCTCCGCCCTGCATGACGGACGAGCCCGATGGCAGCGCCGTTGGGGAGCCGAGGGACACCTGCGCAACATTGACCGGGGCAACAGTAAGTGAGGTCAGGTCGGAGACAGTGACGGTCTCGCCCGCCTGGCCAACGTCGAAGTTGGTAGCCTCCGTCCGCAGTGCTCCGTCAAGGATTCGAGCCTCGTAGTCGAGGTGGCCGACCATCTGCCGAGACTTGTTTGTCACCCAAATTCCGCCGTCATTGACATCAACCTGGGCGATTTCGGCGCCCTTGTAGATGACGCCGGCGACACAGAGCGCAACAACGACCAGCATGAGGACGAACGCCGGCAGGCGTCGTCTCGCGCTGGTCAAGTTTCGTTGCGCTTGCGCGTTCATAGGCTCTCTCTCATATCGCGAATAGTGCCTCGCAGATAGTGTGGCACGACTTCGCAAGGCATCCATAGTTAATGAGAATCTATCAGAGCTAGGATTACTTGACAACTAGAGAGCGGCCCGTCCTTGTGAGACGGGCCGCTCTTATGTGACACAGGGTTTGTCATCCCCGGACAATTGGCGAGTAAATCACTCTCCGTTGAAGGTGAAAGTCCGGTCCTTGCCCTCCCCGGTAACGCCAACCGTGACAACCTGACCGGGTTGCAGCTCTCCGAACAGAATACGCTCGGACAAGGCATCCTCGATTTCGCGCTGAATCGCACGACGCAGCGGGCGCGCACCAAGGACCGGATCGAAACCCACGTCGGCCAGCAGCTCGCGGGCCTCGTCCGTCAGCTGCAAGCGCATATCCTGCGCCTCCATACGCTTGGCCAGCTTCGCGATCATCAGGTCGACAATGCGCGCGATCTCCGGCTTCGTCAGCGGCGGGAACACGATCGTATCGTCGACACGGTTGAGGAACTCGGGACGGAAGTGCTGCTTCAACTCCTCCGCGACCTTCGCCTTCATACGGCCATAGTCGTGCGTCGAATTGTCCGCAGTCTGGAAGCCCGTGAGGACACCCTTGTTGATGTCGCGGGTACCCAAGTTCGTCGTCATGATGATGACGGTGTTCTTGAAGTCCACCTTGCGACCCTGCGAGTCCGTCAGGCGACCCTCCTCCAGGATCTGGAGCAGCGAGTTAAAGATGTCCGGGTGAGCCTTCTCAACCTCGTCGAAGAGAACGACCGAGAACGGCTTGCGGCGCACCTTCTCCGTGAGCTGGCCACCCTCGTCGTAGCCGACGTAGCCGGGAGGAGCACCAAAGAGGCGCGAGGCCGTGTGCTTCTCCGAGAACTCGGACATATCCAGCTGAATGAGGGCATCCTCATCGCCGAAGAGGAACTCGGCGAGAGCCTTAGCCAGCTCCGTCTTACCGACACCCGTGGGGCCGGCAAAGATGAAGGAGCCGCCGGGACGGTTCGGATCCTTCAGACCCGAGCGCGTGCGACGGATCGACTGGGCGAGAGCCTTGACGGCCTCGTCCTGGCCGATAACACGCTTGTGCAGCTCGTCTTCCATCTTGAGCAGCTTCGCGGTCTCCGTCTGAGTAAGACGCACGACCGGGATACCCGTCGACATAGCCAGGACCTCGGCGATCTCCTGATCCCCGACCTCGGCGATCTCATCAGACTCGCCGCCCTTCCAGGCCTCTTCCTTCGCCTTGCGCTCCGCGGACAGCTTCGACTCCTCGTCGCGCAGCGACGCGGCCTTCTCGAAGTCCTGATCGTCGATAGCCGCCTCCTTATTGCGGCGCACCTCGGCGATCTTCTCGTCCAGCTCGCGCAGCTCCGGCGGCGCGGTCATACGACGGATGCGCAGGCGCGCCCCGGCCTCGTCGACCAGGTCGATGGCCTTATCGGGGAGGAAACGATCCGAGATGTAGCGGTCCGCCAGCTCGGCGGCCGACTGAATCGCGGCGTCCGTAATGATGACGCGGTGATGCGCCTCGTAACGGTCACGCAGGCCCTTGAGGATCTCCACCGTCTCCTCGACGCTGGGCTCCTCGACCTTCACCGGCTGGAAGCGGCGCTCGAGGGCCGCATCCTTCTCGATGTGCTTGCGGTACTCGTCGTTCGTCGTCGCACCAATCGTCTGGAGCTCGCCGCGCGCCAGCATCGGCTTGAGCATCTGGGCGGCGTCGATCGATCCCTCAGCGGCGCCCGCACCCACGAGGGTGTGAATCTCGTCGATGAACAAGATAATGTCGCCGCGCGTGCGAATTTCCTTCAGAACCTTCTTCAGGCGCTCTTCGAAGTCGCCGCGGTAGCGCGAGCCCGCGACCAGCGAACCCATGTCGAGGCTGTAGATCTGCTTGTCCTTGATGGTCTCGGGCACGTCGCCGTGCACGATCGCCTGGGCGAGGCCCTCGACGACCGCTGTCTTGCCGACGCCGGGCTCACCGATCAGGACCGGGTTGTTCTTCGTGCGGCGCGACAGAACCTGCATGACGCGCTCCATCTCGACGCGGCGACCGATCACGGGGTCCAGCTTGTTCTCGCGGGCGGCCTGCGTCAGGTTGCGGCCGAACTGCTCGAGGATCGCGGAGTTCGAACGCTCCGGGCCGCCCGAGCCACCCACGCCCGCGCCGACCGACTCGCGGCCCTCATCGTCGCCGCGCTGGTAGCCGCTGAGCATCTGGATGACCGTCTGACGCACCTGCGCCAGGTCCGCGCCCTGCTTGGTGAGCACCTGGGCGGCCACGCCCTCGCCCTCCTTGAGCAGGCCGAGCAGCAGGTGCTCCGTGCCAATGTAGTTGTGGCCCAGCTGCAGGGCCTCGCGCAGGCTCAGCTCGAAAACGCGCTTCGCGCGCGGGGTGAAGGGAATGTGTCCCTCGACCGGCTTCTCGCCCTCGCCGATGATCTCAATGACCGAAGCGCGCACGGCCTCACCCTTGATGCCCATCGTCTCCAGGGCCTTCGCGGCCACGCCCTCGCCCTCAGAGATCAGGCCAAGCAGCAGGTGCTCCGTGCCAATGTAGTTGTGCTTAAGACCGCGGGCCTCGTCCTGCGCGAGCACGACAACCCGGCGTGCGCGGTCGGTAAAGCGTTCGAACATGTCTCTCCTTGCTTCGGGGCAGGCACCGCGGCTCGGCGCCCGTCCCAGTTGACTAGTTACAGCCTACGGAAAGCTCCCGCGCCGTGCGCGCGCTTTCGCCCTGGGCGCAGGGTGGGCGCGTTCTGAAAGGGTGCCGCCAAGCTGACTACACAGGGAGCTCACCCAAAACTTGCACGTAATTTCCCTCGGTCAGTTTTCGACTAGCCCTACAAACGTTGGAATTGCAACGACGATTCTTCAATGTATGAAAGGTTGCCATGGGAATTACGTGCGAGATTGGAGGGAAACTACGCCTCGACGAGGACCGTGAACGGCCCATCGTTGACCAGCGAGACCTCCATCATCGCGCCAAACTGGCCGGTCTCGACGTGCAGGCCCCGGCCTCGCAGGTCGGCGACGACCGCGTCGACGAGAGGCTCAGCCTCCTCACCGGGGGCGGCGTGCGCCCAGGAGGGTCGGCGGCCCTTGCGGGTGTCCCCGTACAGCGTGAACTGCGAGATTACGAGGATCGGGGCGCCCGCGTCGAGCGCCGAGCGTTCATCGTCGAGGATGCGCAGCTCGGCGATCTTGCGGGCGACCGTGGCCACCTGCTCGGGGCCGTCGCCGCGCTGGACACCCAAGAGAACGACGAGGCCCTGACACCTCTCCCCCGCCTCGTTCGGATCCAGAGCGAGACGTCCGACGACGGTGCCGTCGACGCGGACCTCGCCCGAGGTGGCGCGCTGGATGACGGCACGCATCAGCGCGACCCCAGGGCAGAGCCGAGGCCGCCGAAGCCCGTGGAACCGCCGCGCTGGCCGGCCTCACGCGAGAGGTCGGCGCCCGGGCGGGTTTCGGGCGACACGGAGGACTTGCCGTGGACGGGCACGATCTCCTCCTGGGCGGCGGCGACGCCATCAATGTCGAAGACGGTACTCACCGGCACTGCGCGGGCGATCAGCGCGAGGGCAATCGGCCCCTCGTCCGCGTGGCGGGCCGAGGAGGTGATGACGCCGACCTGGCGTC
>ERZ773072.263-NODE-263-length-32203-cov-8.501493_pt1 | contig 32203 bp, 42 predicted proteins | sample MGYA00580617_ERZ773072 | MGnify/ENA primary metagenome ERZ773072 (study PRJEB29015, sample SAMEA2737970) | human oral metagenome | biome: human oral; feature: human-associated habitat; material: dental | place: China | collected 2122 ...
CATGTCCGCACCAGCCGATAATTCCGTTCTGTTCCTTCCCGGCCCCTGGCAGCACCGCCTCATCCAGGCCGGCGGATGCCAATTCCACCTCGCTCACATGGGCGAGCACCGCGACGACCTCCCGCTCGTGCTGCTCGTCCACGGCTTCCCGGAATTCTGGTGGGCATGGCGCAATCAGATCGAGGCCATAGCCGAAGCGGGCTACGAGGTCGCGGCGATCGACCAACGAGGGATCGGCGGTTCGGACAAGACTCCCAACAGCGAGGACGGCCTCACTCTCACCGAAGACCTCGGCGCCGTCGCGCGGAGCCTGGGCGCATCCCGCCTCGTCGTCATCGGGCACGGTCGAGGCGGTCAGCTCGCCTGGTCCGCGGCGGCTCTGGAGCCCGACCTCGTCGAGGGGATCGTGACGGTGTCGGCGCCGCATCCCCGCACCCTTCAGCGAGCGGGACTCCACGTCACCTTCAAAACATGGCGAAACGTGGTGCGCACGCTCATTCCCCCGCTGGCGCGCAGGAACATCTCCTCGCCCGCGACCTTGGGCAGGCTCATCCAGAACTGGTCGGCGCCCGGGAAGGCAAGGTTCATCCCCACTCGCGCGGGGAAAATCGAATGAGGTTATTTCAGCTGATTCTGTGTTGGTTACTGACAACCCTAATCACCGAATGCAGAAGCACCCAGCTGAGGTTATTTTTAGGTCACAGTCACAGGCATTCCTTGCTTATATGAAAGAGGCCGGGTGGACGCCTAAAGCAAGGAATTCGGGTAAGAATAAAGACACTGATAACCCATTCCTTATGTGAATACAACACGATGAATAATGTAATCCCTAATGAGATTAAAGAGTATTTAATCAGTAGGAAGCTAGATATACCTGAAAGGGGACCACACCTCAAGTGCCCTAATCCTGGTGGTGTGGTCCACGGTATGCAAGTGCGATTTAACCCGAAGAGCGTAGATCATGCTCTTCGGGTTATTTCTGCTTTAAGGCACACTAAAGGCCGTTGGGCGGGTAAACCTCTTAAGCTAACTAATGTCCAGATAGCCTACATTGTGGCCCCGCTGTTTGGCTGGCAAGTCTATGATGATTCTTTAGGGCGTTGGCTGAGGTTGTATAGGGATGCCTATATTGAAATGCCACGTAAAGGAGCTAAGTCAACACTGGCTAGTGCACTAGCTATGGTCCTCGCGTTCGGGGATCATGAGGGCGGTGCTGAGGTCATTATTGGTGCGGCGTCTAGAGACCAGGCTGGGGCATGTTTCACACCGCTTAAGCAACTTGTCGACAACTCGCCATTGCTTAAGCAGGCCGGCATCAGGTCACTACATAACTCGATCAAGCAGGATAGGACGAGCTCTGTCATCAAGGTAGTGTCGAGTAAGGGCGACCTGGCACATGGCGCTAACCTGCACGGGGCTATCTGTGACGAGCTGCACGTGCATAAGAGCCTTAGCTTGCTAGAGGCTATGGAGACAGGTACTGGTGCTCGTGAGCAGCCCCTGACGATGGTGATCACCACAGCTGATGACGGCAGTGTGGGCACGCCGTACGACCAGCGCAGGGAGCTGGTAGACAACATATGTAAGGGGGTTGTAGAAGCCCCTCGATCATTCTGTGTGGTGTGGTCTGCATCACCTGAGGATGACCCCTGGTCAGAAGAGACGTGGGCTAAGGCTAACCCGCTGTACCCTGTAACTCCGTCGCGAGCATTCATGCAGTCTGCTGCTGATAAGGCTAAGACTGACCCTGTGGCTAAGGCCAGCTTCCTGAGGCTACATCTAGGTATCAGGGGCAGGCTGGATGAATCATGGATCAGCAGGGCCGACTGGATGAAGGGGGCTGTGGACCAGCTGGATATCGAGGGCAGGCAGTGCTATGGCGGACTTGACCTCGCTGCGGTATCTGACCTCACAGCACTGGTGTGGTTGTTCCCAGAAGAGGACGGTACATACCAGATGCTGCCTCGCTTCTTCTTGCCTGAGGCTGCGCTGGCTGAGCTTGACAGGGCCACGTACCGTAACGCGTCTGTGTGGGCTAGCCGTGGGTTGATTAAGCTTACTCCTGGTAATGTCACTGACTATGACTTTGTTAAAGCTCAAATTGATGAGGATGCTAAGCATTACGACATTCAGTGCATAGGGTTCGACCCGTGGAATGCTACTCAGGTATCTAATGATCTTCAAGCTGATGGGTATAGGCTTGAAAAAGTCCGTCAGGGGTTTGTCTCTATGTCTGGCCCTATGAAAGAGATTCAGAGACTGGTTATGCAGGGGGGTGCTATTAAGCATGATGGCAACCCTCTTATGGCATGGCAAATAGATAATATTCGCCCAGCCATGGATCCCGCTGGTAACATTAAACCTGCTAAACAAAAGAAGCGAGATAAGATCGACGGCGTGGCTGCGCTAGTGACAGCTATGAATGTATGGCAATTCCACAAAACAAAAGTATCGGCTTACGGCGTGTCGGGGCTAGAATCTATTTGAAATGTGTTATACTGTTTACAGGATTGAATTGGAGGTGTAATAGTGGGTTTCTGGTCTGGTATCTTTAACCGACTTCAGGGTATTACCACATATGAGCCTCGGCAGTATAAGATCGGCCCAACTGAGTTGGTTGATCTTTCCGGTGTTTCAGCCGCTAAGCTATTCAAGACTCAACCACACCTGCGTACTGTGGTTACCTTCCTCGCTAGGAATATCGCTCATCTTGGTGTACATTCCTACGTTAAGCAGAGCGATGGGGGCAGGCTGAGGGATACCTCGTCCCCTGTTGGCGGGTTTCTCTCTGGCGCCAAAGCTAATGAGAGCATGACTCTGTATCAGCTGGTCTATGCTCTCGTTGTGGACAAGGCCCTTTATGATAGGGCCTACTGGTGGCCAGTAGTGAACCAGAACGGTAACTGGGAAGTCTACCGCCTGCCCCCTAGCTGGGTTCAGACCAAGTCTGACAATTTCGGTAAGGTCACGCATGAGGTCAGCTTCGAGTCTGACAAGAAGCTAGTCCTGGACGCTAGTCGTGTGGTCTACTTCGGTGGGTATCACCCGACTGATCCTGGCGGATGCAGCGCAACGATCGTCAGCCTGAAGGAAGTTCTGGCGGAGCAGATTCAGGCATCTAAATACAGGCAGCAGTTGTGGGCTCGCGGTGGCAAAGTGTCAGCTGTGCTTCAGCGCCCTGTTGACGCGCCTCGCTGGACTGACGCTCAACGCGAGACCTTCCGTGAGGACTGGTACGAGAAATACACTGGGTCGGGTAAGCGTGCTGGGGGCACTCCCATTCTTGAAGATGGGATGACTCTTAACCGTGTGGACTTCAGTGCTACTGATCAGCAGTACATTGAGGGCGTTAAGCTTGCTTATAGCACGGTAGCTAACGCTTTCCACGTTAACCCCACAATGGTTGGTATTCTTGACAATGCTAATTACAGCAATGTTCGGGAATTCCGTAAAATGCTTTATGGGGATACACTAGGTCCGCTTATTGCGGAAATAGAGTCTACTCTTAACGCATTCCTTATTCCTATTATGGGTGGAGCTAAAGGTAGCTATATTGAATTCAATGTAGCTGAGAAGCTTCAGGCTGATTTTGAGCAGCAAGCACAATGGTTCCAGAGTGCGGTTGGATCAGCTTACATGACTCGTAATGAAGCTAGGGCTAGACTTAACCTTCCGGCGATTGATGGTGGCGATGATCTGATCACGCCACTGAACGTGAGTGTGGACCCTGGAGGGTATAGCCAGAACTCAGGTGAGGTCAGGACTAAGTCTCGAGGTGTGCGTGTGGACCGTAAGTCATGGGTCAAGCGCTACATCACAGTGCTGGAAGCTCATGCCCGTAAGAGGTTGTACAAAGCAGGGCGGTTGAAAGTTAAAGCTTCAGCTGATGAGAGTCTTGCTGAGGACCTGCTTGACCTTGATCTAGGGCTGACCAGCGAGGTTGGTAGCAAGCTGCTTGAGGGACGCGATGAGGACTATGACCGGGGGTCAACTCGATCGTACCTTAAGAAGCGTGCCAAGAGAATCTCTCAGGGTATCGTGGATAGCCTAGAGGACCTAGAGGATGAGCAGGCTGAGTGGGAAGAGGCCATGGAGGGGGATGATCCTCCGGACACTGTCGAGCCTGTAGAACACTGGCTGAAAGAGTCAGCTCTGGGTATGGCGGGGTCAATGGTTACTTGGGCTATGGGCTGGGCCACACAGGAGGCCGGTAGGCAGTCAGGTGCTGCTACCAAGACGTGGCATACGGGACCTAATGCTAGGGATTCCCACGCTGCTATGGACGGCGAGCGTGTGGGCCTGGATGAAGAGTTCAGCAATGGCATGAAGTATCCAGGTGATGATGATGACCCTGCTGAGGTAGCTCACTGCAATTGCACGACTAGCATAGATTGGAGTTAACCATAAAGACTAAGTCGTTTAAGGTTAAAGCAGAAGAGTCTAAGGAATCAGGTCAAGGCTATTTCGTAGGGTACGCCTCGGTATTCGGCAATGTTGACTCTTACGGTGAGGTTATGGAGAAAGGTGCTTTCTCCGACACCCTGAGAGACTGGGAAGGCCGTAAGATCCCCGTCTTCTATGGGCATGACCTGACTAACCCCGAGAACAACATCGGATATGTTGAGTCTGCTGAGGAAGACGATACCGGCCTGCTTGTCAAGTGTGTGGTAGATACTGAAGGGCCGGGTAATGGCCCTATCGTATATAAGCTTTTGAAGGAAGGCCGAATTGACCGTATGTCTTTCGGCTTCTATGTTAATGACGCAGACCACAAAGGCGGTGTGACTTATATCAAGAAGGTCTCATTGCTTGAGGTGTCTGTGGTCCCCGCTCCGGCTAATCCCGAAGCGGCTATCAATGAAGTTAAGTCATCTAAGAAAGAATCGGGTATGACTCCGGAAGACGTTGAGAAACTGATTGTGGAGCCTATCATCAAGCATATTGATGAGGCTTTCGAAAAGTATTGTGGTGATGAGGAAGAGCCTGAGGCTGATAAGCCAGCCGATGAGAAGCCAGCAGACAAGCCTGCTGATGATCAGGCTAAGTCCATCCTCGCTGAGATTAAGGGGTTGTTTGCGTGAGCGGGATTGAAGAGCTGCGGGTTAAGGCAGCTGAGATCAAGGGACGGCTGAAGGCCGTTGAGGAGTCTGGTGTCGTTGGTAAAGACACCGAGTCTCTGGTGGAAGAGTACAAGGCCACTGTGGCCAAGATCAAGTCCTTCGAAAGCAATGGGGACGCTATCAATGAACTGAAAGGAAATTCTGTGGCAGTTGAGCGCGAGGCCAAATCTCTGGGCGCCCACTTCGTTAAGCACTTCGGTCCTGAGCTTGCTCGGGTTAAGGGCCGCGACAATTTCTCGGTGAATGGCCCTGAGTTCAAGGGTGCTGAGGATTGGCACCTGACTTGGGACAGCCTGCTCGGTTTCGATGCCGATTATGACAAAGCTGCCCACTACGCTCAGCCTCCGCTGTATGTCGGTGACCTGTTCGCTCAGGGTAACACCGACAGTGCTGCTGTGGCCTGGCTTGAGGACAGCGCTGTTGAGGGTGACGCTGGCCCGACTGCTCAGGGCGCTAAGAAGAACAACATTCACTTCGTTAACCCTAAGACCAACATTGAGGCGCTGAAGAAGATTACCGGTATCCTGGCCTTCTCTGACGAGATGCTTGAGGATCACGCCTGGATGGCCTCGCACGTTAACCAGCGTGGCGTGTACCGTATCGCTGTTGCTGAAGAGAAACAGATCCTGAACGGCTCTGGCCAGAATGGGCAGCTCCAGGGTGTGCTGACTAAGAGCGGCATTCTCGCTCGTGAGGTGGATAAGACCGCCACCACTGCTGAGTTTGGTGAGGCTATTCTGGGTGGCGCTATGGCCGTCCTCCAGGAGAGCGGCTTCCCGGCTGACGCTATCGTGATCAACCCCCAGGACTACGCTGCTCAGCGTCTGGCTAAGGACAGCAACGGCCAGTACTTCGGTGGTGGCGCGTTCACTGGTGCGTACGGTAACGGCCAGGTTCAGATTGTGCCTTCGCTGTGGGGCCTAAACACCGTGATCTCTCCGCGTATCGCTGCTGGCACTGCTCTGGTCGGTGCGTTCAAGGCTGGAGGCATGCTGGTCCGTAAGGGCGGTGTCAGGATTGAGGCTACGAATTCTCACGCTGACCTGTTCGTGTCTGACGTGACTGTGGTCCGTATGGAGATCCGTGAGCTGCTGACCGTGACTCAGCCGAAAGCTTTCTGCAAGGTTTCTCGCAAGGCCTGATCGTGGATCTTATTGGGGCTGATACTCTGGAAGCCCTAAGTAAGGGGGTCATCAAAAAGGATGACCCCCTTACCCCTATTCTTATTAGGCAGGCTTCCGGACTGATTAGGGAATTCTGCGAATGGCATATCTACCCTTTGATCACTGAGACTAAGAGGGTAGATCACAAGGGCGGACGCTTTATTAAGCTGCCTACACTGATGCTTCAGGGTGAGCCTACGATCGAGTACCTAGGCCACGAGCGTGTGGTCCAGGAATGGTCTGAAGCAGGTATGTGTAGGCTGAGTGATCCACTGCCTGCTGCTATGGGTGCTATTCAGGCTACGCTGACTCACGGGTATAGTGAGCTGCCAGCTACCGTGGAGGTAGTTATGGCGTCTATTATCGTAGCTTCCAGGACTGCACCGGTCGGAATTAATCAAGCTGCCGTGGGCTCAGTATCTAGTACGTTTGAAGTTCCTGGTGGGGGTATTCGATTGAGCGCCTACGCTAAGCGTGCACTCGATGGTTTTAGGTTGGTGTATCGTCCTTGAGCTTTCCCTTCCTAACTAATGGTTATATCTGGGTGGCTCGACTTCAGGATAGGTACGATGACCGAGGTAACTTGATTCAAGATCAGGTATCTAAGGAATTCACTATCCAGGGCTGCTCTATTCAGCAGCCTAGTGCTAATGAGCTAGCTGGGGATAGACAGGGTGACGGTCAGTGGACGTACACGGTGTACGCACCACTGACTGCATCCGTGCAGGCTAAGGACCTGGTCATCCTCAGCTGGGACCACAAGGGTACGCCGGGAGAATGGTTCAACAAGACCACACCCGTGTACAGAGTGTCAGGCGTTCCCGGTGTGTGGTCTTATGATTACCTCGGCCTTAGTCACCAGGTGATTAAGCTTGTGGCGGTGGACTGATGCTTGAGCGACTTGAATTCCATGATGAGGGATTCCAGGAAATGCTTAAGTCATCTGAGGTTGCTTCAGTTCTAAACGATATGGCCCAGAAGATATGTGACCAGGCTAATGACAATGCTGGCCGTGACGATGCTTTTGAGTGGTCGGGCTATGTGGGCCAGACTCGAGCTAGGGCTACGGTGAGGCCGGCTAGCTTTTATGGGGCTAAGTCTGAGGCTGACAATAAGACACTGACTAGCGCGTTTGGGAGTTATACTCATGGGTAATTTCGTTGCTGAGTTCCCTGACGCTGAGGCTGCCTGCATTATGGGCTTGAGGGCGCACCTACAGGGGGTACCTGTAAGGCAGCAGGCAGACAAGCTAGGAACTCGACAGTGTGTGGTCAAGCTGACTAGTTCTGGTACCCGCTTAGATCCTCGCAGAGTGAGGGTGCAGCTGACTGTCACATGCTGGGGTAAGGACAACACTGATAGCACAGAAGCCTTTAACTTGGCAGCTAAATGCCTTAATTGGGTTGAAGAGAGACCCTATTATGGGCATATGGGTAAATACCCTTGCCATAAAGTAGATATAGTTTCTTACCCTTATTATGACCCTGATAGCAGCCAGTCATCTGGCGGTTCAGGGATCGCTCGATATTCTTTTACGTTCCGTATGATTCTAGCAGGAGTGAACTAAATGGCTGTAAATAACCGTAATGTGCTGGCAGGCCGTCCGGATCAGGCAGTGACTGGAGCTATCCTGTCCACTACTACTCTGGTGACTACACTGCCCTCGGATCTGTACAATCTTGATCTGGGTACGCTTAAGCTGACTGACTCGGGTTATGTTAGTGACGCTGGGCTGACTCTGTCGGTTAAGCGTTCAACTAATGACATCAAAGACTGGTCTCAGTCTGTGGTTAAGAAGATCCTTAGTGAGTTCTCGGGTTCTATTAAGTGGTCTCACCTCGAGGTGAGTGAGGGTTCCGCAAAGAACTTCTTCGGTGAGAACAATGTCACTGTTACCCCGAAGACTACTTCTCAGGGAACTCGCCTGCTGATGAAGCTACGTGCTGATGAGCTGCCTCACAAGACCTGGTGCTTCCGCATGAAGGATGGCGACGCTAAGATCATCATCTGGGTGCCTGATGGCCAGATCACTGAGGCTGACGACATCACGTTCGCTGCTAGTGACGCGATTAAGCTGCCTGTGACCCTGACCTGCTACCCTGATGCCCAGGGTAACTCGCTGTACATCGCCACCGATGATGGGGTGACTGGGGCGTGAGCAAGGTATTTCAGCTCGATGGCCCTAAGGCTACGGACAATTTTAAGTTCCGTATGCCGGGGTCTAAAGTTACTCACGAATTGCCGTCGCTTCAGAAACTCCCTGTGGGTATTCGGAAGCGCATGGGTGATCTGGCTGGGGCTATCCAGGCTCAGCAGGAGCGTGGTAAGAAGCCCACGTCCAAGCAGACTTCCGAATTGCTTGATTTCCAGCTTGATCTGCTTGAGCACTATGTGCCAGGGATCACTAGCCAGCTAGATGACGATATGTTTATGGCCCTGATGGAGGCGTGGAAAGAGCACTCTGAAATCAGCATGGGGGAATAATAGGGCTAGTGGGTGTGTGGCATAATTACCCACTAGCCCTAGAGCGTGAGCTCATTGGGCTAGGTTTGAGGTCCCGTCAGGTAGGCACAGAGGAGCTTACCTGGCGGGACCTTCAGGCTATAGTCAGACATGCTGAGCCAGGAGGTCCGCTGGCTAAGGACCTCGGGTACGTGTGGACCACAGACGGCTATATGCTGGCGAATATCTATGACGTCCTTGCTGGAGCTAACTGGCAGCGTGCTGGCAAGTCTAGTGAGCCTCCACCTAAGCCTATTCGAAGGCCAAATGAGATTAGGGATGATGAGCGTGCTTTCGGGTATGATCCGATCCCTCTGAGCGAATTCAATGATTGGTGGGATGCCTAATGGCTTCAGTTGAGCTAGCTACAGGTTACTATCAGCTAGTTCCCTCAATGAAGGGTAACAAGGAAGCTATTGTTGGAGAAATCACAGGGGCTGTAAACGAGGGGTCCGATAAGGCTGGCAAAGAAGGCGGGGCTAGGTTATCCACTAGGTTGGCTGAAGGGCTTAAGGGTAGTTCTCTTGCGGCCCTCGGGGCAGGTGTGGCCGCGGGTATTGGTGCTGCTCTATATAAAGTTGGTGAGACTTTCGACGAGGTTACTGACACTATCCGCACGGGTACTGGTGCTACGGGCGAGGCTCTCGATGGGCTAGTCGATGTTGCTAAGCGTGTGGGCTCCACCACACCAGCTGAGTTCTCTAAGATAGCCCCAGTTGTCGCTGACCTGAATACCAGGCTAGGTCTGACTGGCGAGGACCTCGAGACTGTGGCTAAGCAGGTTCTTGAGGCTGGCCGGCTGCTCGGTCAGGACGTGGATATCAGCAAGACCACAGCGGCGTTTAGTGCTTTTGGCCTTGAGGCTAAGCAGATACCTGGAGCTATGGATGACTTGTTCAGGGTCAGCCAGGCTACTGGGTTAGGTTTCAATGATCTGGCCCAGAAAACCGCTCAGGCTGCGCCTACAATGAAGGCTCTTGGATTCGGATTCCAAGACACAGCAGCAATGATCGGTGCCTTCGACAAGGCCGGGCTTAATTCAAGCCAGATCATGACCTCTATGACAAAGGGTCTTACTACTCTGGCTAAGTCTGGTGAGGAACCGAAGGAAGCCTTCAAGCGAGTTACCGGTGAAATCAGCGGATATATCCAGACAGGTAATGAAGCTGCCGCTCTTAAACTAGCTAGCAAGCTGTTCGGCACTAAGGGTGCAACCCAGTTTGTGGAGGCACTAAAGCAGGGCAAGATCGGCGCTGAGGACATGATGAAGTCCATCGGCGCTACTGATGACACTATTCTTGGTGTGGCCGGTGAGACTTCTGACTTCGCTGAGAAGTGGCAGATAGTTCAGAATAACGCACAGCTCGCCTTGGAGCCGCTGGGCTCAGCGGTGTTCAGCACCTTGGCTGATGTCTTGTCGGCTATGGCGCCTACTCTCCAGGATATAGGTAACTGGCTGAAAGAGAATACCTGGGCTTTTGGAGCTCTGGGTGCAGCTATTGCTGGTATCCTGATTCCTGCCTTCGTTACGTGGGTGGCAGGTATCTGGGCGTCTACGGCAGCTCTTCTAGCCAGCCCTATAACGTGGATTGTGGTTGGTATAGCTGCCCTGGCTGCGGGCCTGGTCCTCCTGATTGCTAACTGGCAGGCTGTATCTGATTTCATCGGTGGTGTGTGGAACGCTACTGTTGAGGGAGCTGGGCACCTGTGGGAAGACTTTGTCAGGGGCTTGACAGAGTTCGCCACAGGCATTGGCCAGTGGTTTATGGAAGGTCTGGCTGGAGCTGGGCAGCAGATTGCTGAATTCTTTGCTGGCCTACCTCAGATGATCCTTGATGGTCTTGCAGCTCTTGGTGAAGTCACCTTGATGATTGTGGGCTTCTCTATAGGTATCTTCGCTGGTCTGATTGTGGGATTCGTCCAATTCCTGGGGTACATTCCAGGCTGGCTGGCGTCTGTGGGCGAGTGGCTGATGTCTCTTCCCGGCAAGGTACTTGAATGGCTCGCTGGTCTTGGTCAGTTAGCTGGTAAAGCCGCTGAGTGGTTCGGTGGGTTCTTCCAGAGCATGGTCCGCAAGGGTGGCGAGATTATTGAGTGGGTTAAACAGCTTCCTGGAAAGATTATTGGTGGTATAGCGTCACTGGCGTCGAGCCTCCCTCAGAAAGCCTCTGAGGCGTGGAACGGATTCCTCCGTAAGGCTCAGGAGCTAGGTGGCCAGGTGGCAGAGTTCGCTCGCTCGCTGCCAGGCAAGATCACTGGAGCTCTTGGTGATTTAGGCAGCCTACTGGTCCGGTCTGGCGGTGCTCTTGTGGATGGCTTCTTGCGAGGTATCCAAGGAGCGTGGAACTCTCTTGTGGGCTGGGTTAAGCAGGGCATGGATTGGTTGCGTGGTCTGTGGCCTTTCTCCCCTGCTAAGTGGGGACCTTTCTCTGGTAAAGGTTACGTGACTCATTCTGGTAAGGCCATTATTAGGGACTTCGCTGATAGCCTTAAGAATGAGCAACCTTACCTGCTTGATTCTGCTAAGAGTGTCATGGGTGACTTCCGTGACAACTTCAGCACTAACCTGAACGGCGTTCAACCTGCTTATGCCGGAGCTAATGCTGGAGGTAATACCAGTAGAGTCAATGTCAATGCGTATAGTAGTGACCCTTACGCTACTGCTGAGGAAGTTGCCCGGCAGTTGAGGAGATTGATGTGAAAGAAGTCACGTGGAATGGCCACGTGATCAACGGTGGGGACTGGGTTGTTAGTGAGTGCAAGCTCTTCGGCTCAGCCCCCGCCGTTGCACAGAGTGGCCAGCGTGTGGGCTACAATGGTATATGGCGTACTAAGGCATACCATGGCGCTAAGTCTGGCGCTATAAAGGGCTATTATGTAGGACAGTCTCTAGAGGATGCTGAGGAGGCGATGGAGACTCTCCTGAGTATCGCGGATATTAATACCTCACCACTGACTGTTAATACGCCTCGTGGCCCGAAGACTATGTATGTGGCCCGGGATAGCGCCCTGGATATAACGTTCCTGGCTAATGGGTCAGCATTCGAGTGGGGGGCCACACTGATAGCTCCTGACCCTGTGTGGTGGCGTGGAGGTCAGACTCCGGATGGCCAGATCGATGATCAGTATACAGCTAAGCATAGGTTGTACCTACCCAACCTTACGGGCGGTATTAAGTTCCCGGTTAAGTACCCTATCTCGTTTGTTGAGAGTGGTAATTATGGGTCGGTCACGGTAAGCTCTGGGTACCACAACAGGGTTAGCCTTAAGCTTTACGGGTATGTGCAGATACCGTCTGTGATCTTCTCTGGCCCTGGTGGGGCTGGGCGCTTGCGGTGGGACTTCACCCTACAGCAAGACGAGTGGTTAGATATTGATTTAACTAACCGCACGTCACTTAGGCAGGGGCAATCTTCTGCGTCCCCTACCATCAGGGAATGGCCTGAGCTAGGCAGGGGTGAATTGACTATAGGATTCCGTTCTGATGTGTATTCTCCGACAGCTTATCTTGATGTAATTGTAAGACAGGTGACTATATAATGGCTCTTGATAATGTGCTACCTATCGGTGGCAATATTTCAGTGAATGCCGCGGAATTCCGTAGGCTTGATGTGGGCTCGACTATGGTCCACGACACCCATCCTCTGGCGTGCAGGCCTGGTGTGACGTCGGGTATGACACCTAGCCTTAACGGTAGCCAGATCAGGGTCAGTTCTGGTACGGCTATTGTTACGCCTGTGGCCTCGAATAACGGCAGCTACCGTGTCGCTAACGTAGACGATGTGAGCTTGCCTCTGTACGCTAAGGACACGTCATACCCGCGTACTGATATTCTGGTGCTGAAAGTGTATGACGGTACTGTGGACGGCTCTAACAAGTACCAGGCCTCATTCGAGATGATTAAGGGTACGGCGTCGGCTAGCTTCCCCACACCTGCTACTCCAGCAGGCGCGCTGCTGATTGCCCGAATCATAGTGTCTACTACAGGTAGCCCTACTATTTATGACGCTAGGCAATATACGTGCGCTGTGGGCGGGACTATCCCGTGCTACTCCAACTCAAGGCCCACAACGTGGTTCCTTCAGAAGGGCCAGCGAATCTACGAGCTGGACACAAACAAGGTCATGCTGTGGACTGGTAGTGCATGGCGTGAGGATACTGTGATCCCTCAGGTTACTCTTCCCCGTATCCCTGCTATTGCGTCGGGTACGGTGACGGCTAGTAGCGCGGGTCCTGCTGTGTTCACTATTCAGTTCCCTCCCGGGAGGTTCAGCAGCGCTCCGCGTGTTGTGGCCTCGGTTAGGTCTGCTTCGGGTGACTTTACTTGGGATACGCCCAAACCATATAACGTCACTGCGACACAATTCCAGATGTTCGTCAAGAATGGTCGGGGTTGCGACTTCGACTGGATAGCGATCGAGAACGGGTAATGATTAAATGGCAGTCTTTTGCAGCTCTTGACGGTAGACCTCTGACTGAGCTACCCGGCCTAGCTGTCAAATCAAGCCTGTCATCCATCATCGGGCGGGGAGACTCTGTGACTGTGAGTCTCCCCGTCTGTGATAGGTGGCCAGCTAACTGGCGTGATGGCACTCAACCTATGCGGGCTGTCCTGGCAGCTATAGAAGACAACATCGTGTTGTGGGCCGGCTGGGTAGAGAAGCGGTCATACGGGTCAGGTGAGTCCATGGAGCTTACTCTCCAGCCTGCCGAGGAGTGGCTGAAGCGCAACTATATCCCTGAACTGGTTTTCAGGGATCAGCGATACACGACTATTGCTCGAGGAATAGGTCTAGACCGTCTGGTAGCTCAGTTTAATGGGCGTCTGGATGAGGATCCTACCCTTGATTGGGGTGATAGGACGTACCGTGCTGACCAGGATATGACGTGCTTGGCAGGTCTCCAGAACCTCATGAAGACTAGGCATGGTGCAGAGTTCGCTACTAGCTGGGAACTACAGGCTAATGGCCACCTCGGTATTGTGGTCCACACAGCATACAGGCTTGGCGGTGTGGGTAAGGATACTGCTGGGGCTGCTGTGCTATCTCAAGGCTCCTGGCAGCAGGTTGAGGACTGCTCTGACGGTAAAGGCGCCACTATCTGGCGTGTGGTCTCCAATAGATCTGGGGATGAGCGTAAGGAATTCTCCACGTCTAACGGGCAGGTCCTTCAGTATGGGTGGCTTGAGCTCGAGAGACGTTGGACTCCTGATACGGGGTCAGTTGATGACGCTGTGTTGCAGCAATACATGTACGCGGCTAAGGAGAGCCAGTCCTACGGGCTGACGTCTATTAGTGTGGAGACTACGTTGGACCACTTTATGCCAGGACGTGACTTCGTTCTAGGCGACTATGTGGATATTGATATGACTAATCTTAGTAACCCAGAGCTGCAATTCAAAGGGAAAGCCAGGGTAATTGGTTGGGTATGCGACCCTGACCCCGTATCTGGGGAACTCACTAAGATTAAGCCTATGCTTTCACTGGAGGATTGATGAGTTTCGACCCAACAACGGTCGATAGGCCGTCTAATGACCAGGGTATTCGTGAGGTTGTTAACCGACTAGAGGGTCTTGAGAGCCGTATTAACGAGCTTACAGCCACTATTGGCGGGGAAGGGGCGGTGTATAACCGCTCTCTGTTCCACGTTAAGGGCCATGCGAAGTTCGATGGCACTCTTGAGATTGCTGAAGGTCTGATTGGTGACAAGGCACTGAAGTCCCAGATCAGTGTTGACGCCGGTAATTCCCGTAACCTTGACTGGTCTCCGGTGACTAGCTGGACCACAGGGGTGTCTACGTTCGTTGTGGCCCCGTCGTGGGCTACTAAAGCGCTGGTCATAGCGGGCGGGTCGATCATGCCTAACTACGACGCCAACGCTGGCACCCCCGCGTGCTGGGGTAGGGTTGAGTGCAGAGGCCAGTATAGCCCTGACTTCCTGTCTTTCCTGGGGTCATCAGCTATCCCATCGAATATCTCGTGGCCATTCTTTACTGTACCGGACGAACGAGAAGGGGGGATTGAGGTTAATTGCCAGGCTAAGCTTTATAGCGGTAGTTCTAATAGAGGTGGACGCTGTTTCGTGTCCGCTGTTGTTCTGTGGTTGAGGTGATGTTTTGAGCCCTGAGACTATGGGTAGTCTGATTGGGGCTATCTTAGCGGGTATTTTAGCGGTTGGTTACAGCGGTGTAAAAGTCTATAAAGCTATGTCAGGATCGCTTAAGAGGATAAAGGACCTTACTGCTGACTTGAAAGCTGACACCGAGGCGCTGGTCTACGACAAGACTGATGCTGAGGGTAACACAGTTCAGGATAAGTTGAATATTCTACTTAAGCAGGCTGACAAGACTAATACTGACCTCGAGATTCTTTCGTCTACAACGGCGGAAATTAAGGGGGTACTAAACCGGCACGATAAAGAGATCGGTCGGTTTAATGACAATATCACCCAGCTTAACGATCGTGTGTCTAACACCGAGCGTATGTTGACTTCCAGATTGGAGGAACACGGCCAGCGCATCCTGGCCGTGGAGACAAGGAAGGAGGGTTAAATGGGATATGTATCTGTGGGCCCTAAATACAATGGGCAGGAGGCCTACGCTGCTGAGATACCGGCTAAATGGTACCGCCTGTTTAAGCGCGTTATGGCCAGGGATAACCCGGATATCAGCGTTATCCTAGTGCAGGCTCTAGGAGGGGCTAAGGCTAGCGCCGGGACTCACTCTGATGGCTGGGCGTTTGACTTCCAGGACTGGCACTTGAGTAGCTCTCAGATAGAGCGGCTAGTAGCTTGTGCCAGACGCTATGGAGGTGTGGCCTGGGCTCGCTATAGGAGTCAGGGCTTCGAGCCTCATATCCACGTAGCGTGTGATTCTGGCGGGTCAAGCGACACTGCCTGCCAGTACCAGGTTGTTGCCGCACACGCGGGCTACAACGGCCTAGGCTACCGTGGCCGTAAGGCCTCAGACAATCACCCAGCCCCTGCCAGGTGGGTGACTTGTGCACAAGGTATCGGCCTAATGGAGGCCACGCTGGCAGGATTCCAATCAAGCACGGAAGGACCAACATTGGACAAGAGCGAACTGATTCAGGCTGTACGTGAAGGCGTTGGTGGACTCAACTGGGGTAACGAGACGTTCGGAGCGTATCTCGGCCGTATGCAGGCTGCTTGCCAGACTGCTGCGTACTACGCCCACCAGGCTGCTACTCAGACTGCGCCCATCACCCGGCCTGGTGACCCGTCTGCTGACTCTAACGGGCAGGTTGTGATCCGCCAGGAGATCGCTGACGCTAAGACACGCATCACCGCTGTGCAGGCTCAAATGGAGGAACTGCGTAACTCTATCTCTGTGCTGGCTGATCTGGTGCGAGGCCTGGCTCCTCGGGATCCCGGCGTCAACGCCTGAGGGCTTGAAAGGAGGTGTGGTCCCCTGGTAGATAGTATCAGGGGACTCCCCCCAATGAAAGACTACTTGAAAAAGAAACCACTATATGATTACAGGTCATACGGTGGGTGGGGTATACAGCGTCCTGAGCACGGTACTCTAGGTCGCTTCGACCCAGCTATGACTAAGCTACTACCTGACGGCCGCACGTTCGAATTGAAGATGCAGTTCGACAGGCCGGCATACCTCATGTATACCGAGGCTGGGGCCACACACGAGAAGGCACTGCACAACTCGCTGAGGTGTGGTTCATGGGCGTCCCTGTACAACGTCGAGGGTGAAGGCTACTGGTCTATGTGGGTGAAGAACCCGCCCTCCTGGACGACTGAGATGGTAGCTATGCTGTGGCCTGAGGAAGACTCCAGGTGGCCTGAGGGCGAGATCAACTTCATGGAGACCCAGTCTGACAAGACCAAGACTCAGCTGAATCTCCACTGGCCCTCACCTAAGGACCGCTCTCCACAGCACTGGCCTCAGGTCATCGACCTCGATACACGCCAGTGGCACAAGTACGGGGTACGTATCTACCCCGACTGTATACGGTGGTTTGTAGACGACAAGATGGTGAGACACCTAGACACGGAGTTCTCACCTTACAATACCCGCCTGCACTTCGCTGTGCAGTGTGGGGTGAATCAAAACTTCGGGGTGATGTGGCACAAAGACATCGCCTGGGAAGAGAACATGTACATCATCCCTGAGAGAGCCCCAGGGATACTGTAGTTAGGAGACACATGGATATTACTACGCTCGCCACTGTGCCGGCTATGCTCGCTATCGTTGAGCTACTGAAGCGTATCGGCCTGCCAGCCAAGGCTGCTATGCCGGTTACTGTGGTCTTGTCAGTTGCTCTGGGCCTGGCCCAGACTTTCCTTGGAGGTGATCCTGTCTACCAGGCTGCCGCTAAGTACCTGCTGATGGGTCTCGGTGCGTGTGGCCTCTACGATGCAGCTAAGATTGCATCCCCTACCGTGGAGCAGAAGAACACATTGGACACCACTGTCCCTCGTCGTGCTGAGGCTCCTGAGGTGACTGCCTGATCTAAGGCATAAAATAACCCCCTACCTGTTTAGGTAGGGGGTTATTTGTTTACTAGGGGCATAGGCTACCACCTTTCATTGAGGAAGTATCCGATGACCAGGCCTAAGGCCAGGGCCAGCAGCATCATAGCAACGCACATGTCCATGTCAGCTTCCAAGATGTTTCTTGATGATGCGCTTGATTATTTTCTCAGGTGGCCAGCAGTACAGGCCTGATACCTGAGCAATCTCTTGACCACACGCCAGGCGTTGCTCCTGGCTAGTGTGAGGGTAGTAGTAGCGCAGCTGAGCTGCCATTGCTTCCGGGTCGATCACCATAGTGCGTCTCCAATCGAGTCGATCTCGTCCATGAGGTTGTCTAGTTCACAGTAGTAGCAGTATGCGGCCAGGTAATCAGGCAGGTCCACACCGTCCCAGGTTACCTTACCTTCAGCAGCGTGGTCAATATCAATCTTGAGGTTGACTAGGATGGCCTCGCTGAGGTCCTCTCCGTACACGTTGAGGACGTGATCGTGAAGCTCAGCAAGGTCGATGCCGTGCTCGGCTACGTACTCGGGGTCTCTCTTGAATCCTAGCATAGTGTGGCCTCCATGTCGTCTAGCAGGTATACCAGCGGTGAGCGTTCAACTCCTGGTATAGCCCTCAGTCTTGTGATTGTTTCTTTCAGGTCTAGGTCGAGGGGTATCTCCCTGAACGCTTCTGACTCTAGCACCGTGGCTGAGTGAGAGTCAAGTACCCACTCAGCTCTTCGCATGAGAGCTTTGACGGGGTAATCAATGAGGTCGCTTACTAGGCTGTCGTCGATGCCCTCACCCATATGGTCGTACATCTCCTCACCGCACGGCAGGTATCTGTCTGTGGCCTTCTGGCAGTACTGCACTGCCCAGTACCGGGGGCATACCCAGAGATCCCACTCCCACATGAAGTCATCATGGATCTCATCGTACCCCCACTGCTCGAGCTTATCCAGCACTACGTGATGTCCTGGGGTGGATGCTACCCTACGTAGCTCAGCAATAGTACGCATTGGTCACCGCTCCACTACGAGGAAGGTTGCTTCGACTGGAGTGTGCTGGCTGGCATCCCAGTAGATGTCTCCCAGCTCACTGGTGTAGAGATAGCCACACTCAAGGAGTGCTTCAACACTAGCCCTGTAGAAGTTCTCGACTGTCTCTACCTTGATTGTTCCCTGTGTTTCGATCATGGTATTACCTTAGCACACTCTAGAGAGATTGCACAACCTCAGGCTGCCACTCTCCCGGAGTGTCTAGCCCGGTGACGACGAGGTCCTGTGACCCCGACTTAGTTTCTACTTGAATACTCAACGACTCTGCCTGCCTGGTGATGTACAGACTGTTGTCTGACCACGCATGCAGGGCCACACTGCCTGCCAGTGCTGCACCTCCACTGGAGGGGAGGTCTTTGCTTGCCTTACGTGTGTGGTGCACTATTAGCTGAGCGCACCCTGTAGCCTGAGCTACGGCCTTGATGGGCTGGAGTATCTGCCCGTACATAGCCTGGCTGTCGTTGATCGACTCTGTGGTCAGCATAGACAAGGTGTCGTAGCACACTAGGCCTATACCCATCGACTCGACGGTCTCGCCTACCTCTTCGGCTAGCTCTGGTGACAGCCCCTGTGTGGGCCTGCCTGCTATGTAGAGGGGTATCTCCCCGTCAGGAGGGTTCAGCTCCAGCACTCCTGATCTGTAGGTTATGTACCCTCTAGGGTCATGGTGGGGGAAACGACACTGTAAGATAGTCTGAACACGAGACCACACACGTGACAGGCTGTCCTCTGCCTCGATGATGAGGCAGGGTGCCTGATGTGACCTGGCATACCCTAGCACTGGCTGGCCTAGAGACAGACTAATAGCCATATCCAGCATGATCCAGCTCTTGTAATGCTTAGGTGGTGCCGCTATAAAGCCACAGCCACCCTCCTCTACCAGGCCGTCTATACGCCACCGTGGTGGGGGCATGTTGACTAGCTCAGATAGATGCCTGATCTGGAGCAAAGGCTCTCTGGGTGAATCTTCAACTATCTCTATAGTCAGCTCAGATTCAGATCGTGTGTGGTCTAGTTTACTAGCTACCCTCTGGACTTCGGCCTTGAGCTTGTCTACTGAACCCCATTTATTAAGGCACGTGTGCCTGATCAAGCCAGGGATAAACTCCGGCTCAACCCCACACTCCAGCAGGCTAGCTATAGCCGCGTACAGCTGGCTTGACCTATCACCAAGGGCTTTACTAGCACGGAGCTGGCCTGCTACAGACGCAGAACTACCGTCCAGTGTCCTGTACACTGCTGAGGCTAGCTCACCAGGAGTCTGCGTGGCCCCATATACGGGACGTCCTACTGTGCAGCCTCGCTTATGCGAGGGGGTACCAGGTACCCTGAGTAGCTGAGTAGCGTCCCAGCCCCCAGGGTCGCAGCCTAGCACGTGGCTGACGGCCCTAGACAGGCTGTCTTGGTCAGGCTGAGGTACAGTTTCAGTAAGTCGCCAGATAGCCTGCGTGTGGCCCGGGCTGCTAGACCACACAGCGAGTGGGTTAGTACCTTCCGTGTGGCCGTCGTCTACGTCAGACCAGATCAGCGGGCCTGCTTTGAGATACTCTGCTTTCCTTTCCGGTCTAGAGAAAAGACCGGGAGTGAAATATACATCCTGCCCAGCTTCAACGAGATCCCGCACGTAGTGCTTCGCTTCGTCAAGCTGGTCCACAACCCGAAAGGCTTTGCCCGGGTTGAAAGCCTGACCCGGCCATGTGATCCCACAGATGAAAAAATACCCATCACAACCCTCCCAGATTGTCTCGAAGAATCTCATTCTCAACCCTAGCTATCTCTTCCTGGTAGGTATCTGGTGTGACACACGCCCAATACCCTCCGGCTGACATAATATCAGACCCAACTCGAATCTGCCACTGGCTCAAAGATGAGCCTGTCTTGAGCTCCAACCCCACGAACCTGCCACGGAAGCAAGCTATGAGGTCCGGAATACCCTTCTTAGTGTACTGGCTGGCGTGGTATTTTACAACCCACCAACCCCTACCTTCTATGTACTTCTGTACTTGTCTTGAGAACGTGCTCTCTAGCATGCCCAGAGCAGGGCTCAGGTCCCTGCTCCAGACTATGTCAGAGAATGTCGTCGAACTCCCCGAAGTCGTCCTCAACGTCCTGCTGGACTTCCTCGGCCTTAGGCTTAGGAGCAAGCTCGGAGAACGGGGCCACACGTGCCACACGGCTGCGCAGCTTGCCCTGGTAGCTGTCGTCCTCAAGCTCAACGTTGATATGAGCACCAACGTACTTGGCAGGATCAATCTGGACGACTTTGTTAGGCACCTTGGTACCCGCAGCTTCAATCAACTCGCGGAGCTTCCACAACTGATTGGGAACAATCTTGCAGTAGTAGGGGTATCGTCCAGGACCTGCCACGATAGCGAACACCAGCATGTCGGTGTTATCTGACTTGGTCTTGGTCATCTCCACACCAGTGATCTCAGCGTTGTACACGCCAGGTGCCTGGTGGACGGTGCTGAAGCTCGGTGCCTTGACGTCACTGAAGTCGATCGAGATCTTAGCCATTGTTGTGGTCCCTTTCCTTGAGGATCTCTCGTATGTAGTCAATTGTAGCAGTAGTAGTGGTGAAGAAGCAAACAGTGATGGTGAACATATCACGGTTGACGTGGTCGTTGTAGCGCACCTCGTACTGGCCTACCTGGTGGGCCACAGTGATGGGGTTAGGTACGTCGATGACGGCCAGGTCATGGTGCTCGAAACGCCAGGGCAGGTCATCCATCTGGTCGCACAACCTGACAAGAGCGTTACTAGCGACCTTTGAAAAATCAATCATGTGTGAGGTACCTTTCAAGTCGCTCCCAAGTAGGAGACCCCAACCAAGGCTTGCGGGCTGCAATATCAGCCCTGCACCCTGCCACGATACCCTGTGTGGGCTTGAGCCACATACGGTAGCCGGTGTTGGAGTCACGCTTAACTGACTCCGTGTAGCCTATCACATCGGCATACATGAGTGCAAACTGTCGGGCCTGGCCTGGTAGGGCCAACGTGACTTCCTTAGTCTGGGCCACATCAGCGTCCTCGGGGTCAGCCTCATCCACGTAGGTGACCTTAGCCTGGCCCGTAAGTACTACAGGGATGTCAAGACCACGCAGAGTAAGGATGAGTGACTTAATCAGTTCGTTGGCCTGCCCATACTGAGGCAGGCTGACGGGCTTAGCCACAGTCAGGAGGTCACCACGCTTACGCCCAGAGACAAAATTCAAGGCCAGTTCGTGTGCTACCGTGATGCTGTCCAGGGCCACAGCTGTGGGAGGCTTGGCTACGATGGACTGAACCTCTTTAGCCAGGGCCTCCCAGGTATCTACCTGTGTGGTCTCGGCCTGTACTGCGCGGGTGCCGCCCTCAAGGTCGATGATGCGAACCCCTGGCACTGTAGCTGCGAAAGTTGTCTTGCCTGTCTTAGGTTGTCCATACACTAGTGTGATCATTTGTACCTCTCCATAGGGTCTCTCTTATCAAAGAATTGGAGGAATTGCTCATCTGTGCCGAACTCAACTCGTGCTGCTGCAAGCTTACCCATACGGCACAGGTATGAGTTACCGCATACACTCGGGTTACGGTCCTCTGGGGGCTTAGACCAGTCGTACTCTCCGACCTGTCTTGCCCACCTTAGGATCGACTTGATCTGTCGCTCGTGCACCTCCTTGTTGAATGGCACCAGCATTCGGGTGAAAGCGGGGCAATGTTGACGCTTCAACAACTCAGCATCTTTCGCAATGACATCGCACTCAGCTGAGGTGATCTCCGTCCGATGCTCATGAGCCCAGTCTATCAGAGATCGGTAGCAAGTGCTACCTGTGGACCCCTTCGTGATCTTAAGCTTACCTGTCTTAGTCAGCTGGGGCCACACAACCTTCTGTGGCTGGATGTAGTCCCAGATCATCCCTCCCAGAGGAAGGTCCCAACCAAGCCTCTTCTTGTTACCTTCAAGCAACCAGAGGTACGCGTGAGACTGGATATCGAGCTGGCGGTACTCAGCTGTGGGTAGAGTCTGATGTGTTTTGTGGTCTAGCACCCATAGACGCCCTCCTAGCTCGACTACCTTATCGATCTTACCACGGTAGTCGTGGTTACACCCTGGGATACCCCTGCTCAAGTCGAGCTCACACGCCAGGACGTTGAGGGGCTCATCGCGGTACCTGTACTCGTAGGCACGGTACACACGATCGAGGTCATCGTAGATCTGGTGCTCCTCCTCCATAAGGTCAGCTGGACGCTCAGGGGGAGTGCCTGTCTCAAGCCACGCGTGTAGGTATGTGCCCCTGTCAAGGGCCGTACCAGGGTGAGGCTTAGCCGTTATCCCCTGGAGGTCATAGTAAGCCTCCAGGGGGCAATTAAGCCAGCTCTTAATCAAGCTTGTCGTTACCTGCATGTCTCCTACTATACCTCTATCTCTGGGCCCCAGCAAGTTCCTATTTCGACGTCCGCCACCAGAGGGCAATCAAAGTGAGGCAGAGGCTTCTCCATGACCTCCTTAATCATGGACGCTGCGGTCTCAGCTAGGTCCTCTGGCACGAGCACCAGCACGGCGTCGTGGACCAGACCCAGTATGTGGCTGTCTCCCTCAAGGCTAGACCACACCTGCACGGCGGCTCTCAGCATAATGTCGCTACCTGTGCCCTGCACCTGACTGTTGACAGCCTGCCTCTCAGCCGCTGCTACCTCATACTCATCACTGCTGTACAGACCTGGCAGGTGTCGCCGGCGTCCGAACATCGTGCTGGAGTACCCCAGCTTGTGAGCTCGAGCCTTAGTCCTAGCGTGCCAGGGCCTAAGGCCAGACCAGTGCCTGAAGAAGTCCTCGCGGAACTGCTCAGCCTCATCCAGGGTAATGTCAGTACCATAGCTAACCTTCGCGAACTGGACAAAACTCTTAGCACTCATCCCATAGAGGAAGCCGAAGTTAACAATCTTTGCTTTCCTACGGTCGAAGCTATTGTCTGGGTCAAGCCCGATAGCACGTGTGGTCTGTGAGTGAATGTCACCTCCGTCCCGATACAGCTGAAGCATGTTCTTGTCACGCGAGACCACAGCGGCAACACGTAGCTCTAGCTGGCTGTAGTCAGCCTCAATGATCTTGTACCCCTCAGGGGCAGCTACCAGGCCTCTTATGTAGGGGTCTTTCGGAACTTGCTGGAGGTTTACACCAGCCCCATCACAGACCTTTCCTGATGACAGCCTACCTGTAACTGTGCCATGGAGCTTAAATGAGGTGTATAGCCGCCCTCTTTCGTCTATTTGCTCTTTATAGGGGGTAATAAACCCGTCTATGTTCTTCTTAAGTCGTGACCTTTCCAATAGTGTTTTAGCGATAGGGTGATCCATATAAGCGAGTGCCTTTTTAGACAAGCTTGGAGCACCGTTAGGGAATGCTTTAGTAGGCTTTCCTACCTCCTTTTTGGGTATACCCAAATAGTCATACAGGAACCACCGCTGAAAGTTAGTAGTACCCCATTTAACTTGCATACCTTCGGGTATTTCTGAGGGTATTTCAGAGTCCAACTGGGCATCAATTTCAGCCAATTCAGAGGTGTATTTACGGCTCGCTATCTCGAGCTTATCCCGGCTAATAGGTATACCGTAATCCTCAGTCTCAGCTAACATATTAATAGCCGGGACCACAACCTTACGAAGTAGCTTTTTCTGGTTAGGTGTGAGTTTACCTTTGTTAATTCTATAAAGCTCACGTGTGGCCAGGAGGTCCTTCTTCAGATAGGCGGCCATGGCCTCAGGATCAGAGTCATCCCACACACCGTCATAAGACCAATCCCCACCCATAAAGTCAGACATGAGAGACTTAAGCCCAAGAGGACGGTTCTCATTCACCATATGGGCACCAAGCATGGTGTCTCCAGCTGCCTCAAGATGAGCACCGAAACGCTTAGCATAGACTATGTCGAATTTTATGTTGTGGCCCACCACTGAGGGTAGTTTTCCACACAGTCTCCTAAGCCTGGCTTGCCATGTCTCAGGGTGCTTAGAGGCCATGTGGAAAACTCGAGGTTCGTCCTCAGGCTTATCCCCGAGGATGCCCACCATAAGCACGGAGGCGTCCTTAGCTCGTGGATTAAGCCCCGTAGTCTCGATGTCTAGAAATAACATTTGGTGAGTTCTTTAGCTAGCTTATGAGCGGTACGGACGTCTGTGGTCGACTTATACTCTATCTTATCCTCACCAATAGTGAAAGTCGTGGCAGTGCGGAACTTATTCAACTTCCAACTAGCGGTCCTTGAGCACTCAGTCACCCATGACCGGTACCCGATACTCAGCACTAGGAATTCTGCCCACGAGTAGCCTGTGTCGGCACCGGCCCACAGCTGTTTACCCCAGTCAGAAAACAGGTCATCGAGGTTAAACGCGATCACGGCCAGGTTGAATCCCTTAGCTCGAGGCACGTTAGGCTTAGCTGCCTCACGGATATCCGAACTAATGCCCGTATAGTCGTGGATATCTCCATCAACCCATGAGCGGGTCAGCACACCGTGTGAGTTGTGTGGGTCCACAACGAGCTCACTAGGTGCGTACCCCAGCCCTCGTGCGAAGATTGTGGGGTCCACACCTGGCGTGGCTGCGATGACCAGACGGTCAGACGGATTCACTAGCATAAGTCTCTCCTAGTAGGTAGTTGCGAGTGTTATTCATAATTTCCTTGCGGAACTCTGTAGCCTCCTGAAGAGAAGCCCACAGGGAGTCCTCTACGGTGTCCTGGGTCACCATCACGATGACCTTCGGATCAGCCGCTAAGGCTACTCTATCACTCATCTGGCGATAGGTCAACGCCGAGGTAGGCAGCCCGTACCACACCAGCACTTCGGCCTCCCGCATGTCCACAGCAGTAGCAGCGACCTGAGGGTTGACTACCAGAACACCGTCCTTCGAGGCTTTCCAGGCGTCCAGTACAGCGGTCTTAGCCTTAGTCTTACCGTCCAGCCTGTACGTGTGGTCCAGGTGACACTCTATAGCTGTGAGGGAGTCCAGTAGCTCGCTGGCTACCACTATGCGTCCCCTGTAGGCCTCCCTGAGAGCGTCCAGGGCCACAAGCTTATGGCCACTATACACTAGCCTGCCCTCACCTGTAGAGAGTCCCTCAGCGAGACGCCTGCACTTAGAGAACAGCGCTAGTACGCTATCAGCTCCTGTCTCGCCCTGAGACTCCAGGACGTCTAGCTCATCCCTCACCATAGCCTGGTAGATGGCCTTGCGAGACTCGTCTAGGAATACAGGCACAACCTCTTCATCAATAGCCTTAGTGCCTATGGCATCCTCACGGGAGATACTTATGGAGTGGGCTTTAATAAGTGTCTGGTACTCCTCAGTATTGCGGGGTCCTAAATACTTAGGGAAGCCCCCAAAATTGGACCATTCACCAAAATACTCCCTAAACGACTTAGCAGAGGGGAATTCTTCCCTAATAGATGGATCAGAGAACACTAGCTGTGGATAAATCTCCCCCACCATATTGCGCTTACCCACAGGTGTGGCTGTCAGGCATACCCTATACCTAGCCGATTTAGCCATACCAACAATACGCCTAGACCGTTTACTCGCAGGTGTCTTGATGAGGTGGGATTCATCCAGAACTATAGCTGAAGCATGGTATTCGGCACCCTTGAATAGTCCTTTAGGATAACCCCTAGAGAACTTATCGTAATTGATTAGGACAATCTTAGGTAGTGCTGTGGCCTCATATGCTCCGTCATAGACGATATCCGCCTCGGGACCCCAATAGTGTTGCTGTAGTTCCCTGACCCACACGTCAATAGCGATCTTAGGGCAGACCACAACAATGTACCTAACGTCACGGTTGTGCATCAGCCAGCTGAGCCAGTCGATCGTGGTCTTGGTTTTACCTGTGCGTGTATCCATCAGCAGCATACCGTGCTCTTTTTTGGCCAGCCACTTAACCGCGGCCAGCTGATAGTCTCGAGGCTTAGTGACTGGCTCAAACATTAGTTAATTGCTCCTTCAATCATCTTCTTGTACTGGAGTGTGGTCCCAGTACCCATCCTAGCAACCTCCACACCCTCACGCAAGGCGATAACTGTAGGCACAGACATGATGTCAAATTTACGCCCTAGGTCAGGATTGACCTCAACATCAACATAATCCCAACCAAGATAAGGGAACTTTTGCATAGCCCTTTCAAAATTAGCCATAGACTGCGGGCACTGTGAGCACCACGGGGCACCAAGGAACAATAACTTCAACATTAAACTACTACCACCTTTGCTGAATAGATAGGCGCCTTATAGTTGATCGCCTCGAAACCTTTACCTTTGAAATTAAGTATACCTTGTTTGGCGGGAATAAACTCAACCTCACTCTCTACTCTAGCAGGTATCAGCATCCTATGCCAAACATCAAGATTCTGACAGTACACGTGGGCATTAGCTGTAGTGAACCTCAACTGCCCCGTACTAACCTCGCGACCGTGCTGCCTCAGTGTATTAGTCATCAGGTGAATGAGCATCCACCCCTCGAGAGTATCGTAGGGCAGCCCACACACGACGTCTGTGGACCTGGCAAAGATATCGAGGTTAACTCGGCCACCTACCACATTGAACGCCCACGCCACCGGACACGGTGGGATACGCATAGACCCTATCTCATAGCCCTGCCAGGCAGTCCACACCGCTCGTTTAGTTGTAGGCTGGGCCACTAGACGGTCCACGACATCACGTACGGCATCGTATGCCCCGTCGGGACCCCCGTAGCGCCACTGGACGCCGTACATAGGCCCTAGATCATCTGAGGACCATGGGGACCACATACGCTCCACGTCGGGGGTGATTCTAGCACACCTGTCGTGTTGTGTGGCCCCTGACCCGCTCAGCATCCAGTGGAGCTCACGCTGGGCCATGTCCACAGACACCCTCCGTGTTTGGGACAGTGGTGCATGGGTGTAGACCACACTCCATGACCCGTAGCACCAATAGGGGTGATCCTGGCCTTCTGTGACTAGCTCAGCAGCCTGTCTAGACAAGTGGTATATGTTCTGGTCATACTCACACAGCACGGCGATAAGCCTCCGATGCGCACTTAACAATTACGTAACCCGGTTCTTTAACCCATGAGCTACCATGTTTAGCCCAGTAGGTAAAGTCTTTAACTGCTTTATTGAAATTCTTAGCCAGGGTGTAATTAGTCACCCCATAAGAGACATCTGGACTTACATTATAGCCCATTCCGAGGTACTTATGAAAGGTCTCAAGAATAAACATACAGGTCTTTTTAGTAAGGTGCCTATACCTGATTTCGCCCCAATTAAGGGTCTCCATACATTGAGGGTACCAGTCACCGAAATTAAGGTCATTATAATGCTTCGCACCGTACTCGGGACGAGATCTAATGACCTCAACACAGGCATTACGCAGTACAGTTATACCCTGTTTATGCTCTCGCCAGTCTGGTGTTTTCAGAGCTGGATCGAGCCACGGCCTGTCATACTCCAGAGACCCCCTGAACCCCGCCAGAAGCAGCGCTCTAGCACAAGGGGCGCAAGGCTCATAGGTCATAGCTATATGGCCCTCCCTAAGACGATAGGGCAGCTCCATAAGCTGTTGAGAAGCCCACACCTCCGCGTGGATGTACTCAAGGCACTGCCCGTTAGGAGCAATGTCGTGGCATTTATGGCCAAGCTCGACGTTATGCGTGGATATCTGGTAGTCCCCAGAGGTGTTTACGAAATAGCAACCTACCTTGCATTCAGGGTGGGAGGATTGCTGGGCAATCTCATAGGCTAGCTCAATCTCATTGATCATTATAGCTCCTAACAATGACCCGATCGAACTGCGGGAAAGTCTTCAGAATAGCTTCACAAGTGATGCAAACATGGTTAATTATGTACGCAATGCCCGGGCGTGACCCCCCAACCTCATTTAGCAGCCTCATTACTGGGTGGATGTAAGCCCCTCCTGGCTTAGGGTAGTACTTACCCGGCACCCACCAGATACCGTCAGGGCTAGAGAAGACCACAGACGACATACAGCCTCGCTCAGGCTTGATGCTCTGAACCATGCGTGGAATATCCCCGAACTCATACATCAGAATTCACTCCAATCACCGAACTCATCCTCGTATCCGTACTTAGCCTCGTACTTGAATCCCAGCCACACACCGGCGATGGCCATCAGGATGAGGGCCACATACCACAGACCGTAGAAGATCATCCAGGTGATCAGGACGCCGATACCGAGAGCAGCAGCAACAGCAGCAACGATAGCGACCATGTAGGCGATGAACTTAAGCATTGTTTTGACCTTTCTTGTTGTTTTCTTGATGTCTTTAGCTTAGCACACTCTGTGGACCAGCGCAACTCCTGATCCTAAACTGTTAACCTTAGTTAACCCACCCCGACTCATGCAGGATCAACTCGACCTCTGACGGGTCAATCAGGTCATCGCGCATGCGTGCAGTGAGGTACGCGATAGCGAACAGTGGGGGCACACACCGCATGGCCTTAGCGATACCCCCCAGGCCCTTACCGTAGCTGCGCACACGAGACAATACACGTCCCCATGAGGACTTGCTGCCAATAGTGAGCTTCTTACAGAGCTGGCCTGCCTCAGCAGACACCCCAATAGCGAATGTCCACGGTGAGTGAGCAATTTCTACCCACCAATCCAACGCATTATCAAGCTCTTCCGAGTCCTCAGACCTCAGTGCACCCACCAACATACTAGTGAGGGCGGCCTGGTCAGGCTCATAATGAGTGGTCATAACAATTGTTGTGTGGATATCTCGCCACTCGACGTTCATTTTTGGGCCTTTCTGGTTTGCTTTGATGGCCTTTATCTTAGCACATTTTGAGGTCTATCTAAACCCCCCATTGAAGACTTTTTCAGTTGTTTTTCTCTACCCATTCTTCAGCCAGATCAACAAGCTGATCATAGGTCAGGGTGTAGTCCTCATCGACCAGGTCGATCAGGTAGCTAATAATGGACCACACAGTGGTGTCCTCGATGGCCTCAGCGGTCTCAGGCAGCACCAGGACCTCACCGAACTCCTCGTCGAGGGGGGTGTCCTCTGACTGAGGGCCCTCCACACGCACCAGCACGGGGTCAGTGACGCCTACTGCGCGTGTGGCCCAGTACGCAGCCAGCTCCTCAATGGTCTCGCAGCCACTCACACCATGCCGGACCTTGCTCTCGTCCTCGTCTGACGGCCAGCTGTACTGGGTCTCAGGGTCGAGCAGGTACTCAACCCCGCGCTTCCTGTCCTGGATCCTGAAGGCGATCATGTGTGTGGTCCTCTCTGTGGCTTGATGTCTTAAGCTTACCAACTCTGCCAGGGATGTGCAACCCCCAGGCTGAGTTGTTATCGAGTTGTTACGTTGCAGGTATTTGGATTCTAGGGCCTAGCAGCACCGTGGGGGTACAAGAGTACCGGGTAGGAGCTGCTAGGCCGAGTTTGCCCTACCCCGTGATGCTTTTAAGGCTATCAGGGAACCCTCCTCTGGTCATCCAGTAGCCCTTAGTGTTCTGGACCATGCCTTTGGCCCCCATCTGGGCGGGTGTCAGGCAGTGGCGGTTCACTCCGTGCTGGCCTGCTCGGTGGAGGTCCCCCGCACGAGTGCAGGTGAACGTCTCATGGCACTCAGGGCAGTGCTCTGGCTTGTGGCCGATGATGATTTTCTCGCAGTCTCTGCATGCCCAGCTCATGAGACCTACCCAAGAACACCTCAGGCACCCCGTCAAAACTTCACGGTAGTGGCCAAACAGGCCCTAACAGGCCCTGACCCTACCTAGGCTACCCCCCAGGCCTTTTGAGGCCGTCTAGGTCAGGACCACCAGCAGACAGCGACCGGCAAGTCGTCGACTGTGTCAGGGTGCTGGTAACTCTCGTGCACCAGGTAGCACATGAGGGCGAGTGTGGCTAGGGCCTCGCCCTCGTGGCGGGCTGCCCACCCTGGGACCCTGGACCACGCTGCTCTGGTCCCGATCGTGTGGCGCTTGATCGTGGGGCCACAGGTGTCGTGGACAGCTAGTGCGAACGCCCAGGGGGACAAGGCTACGTCGGACAGGGACTTGAGTGCTGCCTTGAGTGCAGTGATGTCGTCTGCCCGGATAGCCTCCAGGAGGTCACCTGCCAGGACGCGCTCGTAGCCGGTCTCCCTCGTGGTCGCGTTGATGGTTGCAAGGATCTCTCGTCTCGTGATCATGGATCCACCCTAGCACAGGACCACACACCCCTGCAACCCCCAAGAGTTAACCGAGGTTAAGATCCCCTCCCCCTACACCCCCCCTCCCCTCCCTAGGGCGCCCACGCACGCACCCGACAGAAGTCGCGTAACACGCGCACGTGACACGCACGCGTCATGACACGCGCGCACGGCACACGCAGGCGCACGCGGTATCTTCCCACTACCTTCCTCTCCGAGAGGGTCTCTGGCGTTTACGCCAGAGAGACCCTCTCGGAGAGAGGAAAAGTTATATATATTATTCTCTTTAGAGGGGGGTATGGGGGGAGACCTTTCTCTTGCTGGCTCCCAAGGTCGCTCAGCTCCCCGCCGTGTGTCCCCCTCGTGCCAGGGCTCGGGGCCCCCAGGCGTAAACGCCGGGGCCCCGGCCCGCACGAGGGCCACGGCGGGCTGGCACAAGCTGAGCTGATGGAGCTGGGCTCGCCGTCTCGCGGCTCGCCAGGGAGGTGTGTGGTCTAGCTCAGGGTGGCAGCAACGGCTGGAATGCCCCTGAGAGGCCAGAGGATCGATTCTGAGGGCCTAGCAGGGTCGGGGTGGCACTGGAGTACCCCCAGACGATTTGAGGCCGTCTATGGCGGGACGTGGCAACTCTCAGGAGGTGTTGCAGGGTGGCAGGGAGTGTGCTACCCTGGGAGCATGGAGTTTCCACGAGAGATCGTTAAGCGAGTAGTTGAGGTTCCGGGGTGGGGTGACATACCCGCACTGCCGAGCGAGCAGAGGCTGGAGGAAGCTGGCATGGTCCACGAGGACTTAAGCAAGACCACACGCCTGAGGTTCAGGGCGCGGCTTGCGGGCTATCCGGTGGAGTCATACGAGGCTAGGGCGATCCAGCAGGCGGTGCCGACGTACGGCACACGTGTGGTCCAGCTGCATAGTGTGATCGAGCTTGGAGTGATCTGGGTGAAGGTGACAGTGGCATGGTGACACGCCGGGGACTAGGGATTTGACATGCTTGGGGGTACCTGCTAGGGTGTATACCAGGGTAGAAGATATACCCTGGGTACTGGTTTGGAGTACCCCCTGGATTGGAACCCTAGGGGGTACTCGGGTAAGGTACCCCAGGGGGTGCAGGAATAGCCCCCTGGGGTATACCCCAGTAGGTACCCCCTAGGTAACCCGGATAGGTCTTGTAAGATGCCGTACTCAGCCCCCGAGCGATGCTGGTGCGGAGAGCTAGGTTTGCCAGGCACAGCGTCGTGCCTGGCCCACACACCAACAAAATCCGGTTGGGAATTGCGACCAACTGCTTGGAAGAATGTCGATGGAAAGACTTATCGTAAATGGAAGAAACTTCGTAACAGATTCATTAGAGAGAATCCTTTCTGTAATTTGTGCGGAATGATTGCAACAGAAGTCGATCACATTGATGGAATTAAAGCAATTGAGAATGAATTAACAATTCTTGACGAAAATCGATTGCAATCATTATGTCGTGAATGCCATTCCAAGAAAACAAGGGAAGCGTCGAGAAAATCACGAAATTCAATTAAAAAGCTGCGCCGGGGTAACTCTCCGTGAAATACAGGTTAGTTGATCGTTAAAGTGAACAGTGTTCACTAAGATTTGAGGAGTGTGTAATATGACCGAAGAAGAGCGTTTTAGTGAGATTCCTCCTGGAATCGCCAATAATGACGTCCTGCGAGGTGTGTGGTCCGAG
>ERZ773072.265-NODE-265-length-32183-cov-5.386734_pt1 | contig 32183 bp, 24 predicted proteins | sample MGYA00580617_ERZ773072 | MGnify/ENA primary metagenome ERZ773072 (study PRJEB29015, sample SAMEA2737970) | human oral metagenome | biome: human oral; feature: human-associated habitat; material: dental | place: China | collected 2122 ...
TGATGTCCGAGATGATGGAGAGTTTGCCTACCTCGGATGCATTCTGGACCTCTGTACGGTCCTCTAGGACCAGTACGTAGTCCTCTGTGTGATTGTTGTCCATAATGATGCCAATTGTCTGATATAAAGTATCCTGTAGGGCAAATATAGGGGTAGGAATAATCTCTCCGAGAAGGTCGGGATGGAGGAGGAAAAGCGAGGAAAAGACGGGAAAGCGTAAAAAGCCTAAGAGAAATGCTTGTCTACTTGGATGGCAATCGCTATATTTGCACATACGCGCTATGTATAAGCGATTTACAGATGCACTAATAAGTTAGGAATGAGTTATTTGAAACTTCCTTTAGATCTCTCTTCAGCCCTCGTTGGTACGCTCCAACGTTGTTCCTTGGCAGAGTCTGTTGCTCAGCAGCTGATGCTTCTAATCGTCTCTCATCCTGGGGAGGTGCTTGGACGGGAAGATTTCGGCTCCGTAATATGGGAGTTGGAGTTTCATCAGCTCATTAAGATCAAGGACTGGGAAGAGAATGTTCGCAGCTCCCTACTTGAGAGTATCTTACGTTATGAACCTCGGTTAAGGGATGTCTCTTTAGAAGTGTGCTTGTCCGAGATTGACGAGGGTGATGCTGATGATCATATCCTGAGCAAGCATCCTTATGTCAGGCGTAGGGCCAGTATCCAAGTAAGGGGCATCATCGATAGTTCTGATGAAGCCTTTTCTTTCCAGACACAGGTTTATATCAGTCCTCTTTCTCAATGAGGATGATTCCTGATGATATTACCCAACGATACTACAGACTATGGCAGCAACAGATAAGCGCTATTTGCGCATCAAAGAGCGACTCTTAGATCAGGCTTTAGACTTATGGGGGATAGAAGATGAGCGTCAACTGGATCCCGTGGTAGATCTCTTGTTGGAGTCTGTCGCTTTTGAGTCCTTTCAGCTGGAAGAAACACTACGCCGAGCTGATGCAGCACTCTTAGGACGTTTGTCTCGTTTGCTTATCCCTCAGAGATGGACCCTTCCTCGTCCCTCTCATGCCTTGCTTTCGGTCAGTCCCAAGCCGGGAGAAAGTGGCTTAGAGCTTCGTCCTAGTGACCATTTTTCGCTTAGTCGTGTGGTTCAGGGAGTGAAAAGTCCACCCCTCTTTTTTACGCCTCTCTATGCTACTCGCCTTTTAGATGCACAGATGGTCTATCGTCTTTGGGGTGCGTATCTTGAAGAGCAGGGAAGAAGGCGTAGCCATATCCTCCAGCTGTTTTCGGAAGAAGATCGCTTAGCAGATCATAGCCTGTATCTCGGTATTCGAATAGGAGCAGAAGAGCTGGAGAAGGTAGAAATCCTTAATCTTGCTATTCTTCCTGAGCGAGGAGAACTTCTTCCCTTGCTCTCGTCAATTAAGGCCTTTGATGTGTACGGAAACCCTTTACCCTTTGATAAGCAAAGCTTCCCTGCAGCCGGTCTTGAGGAGCACTATGCCCAAGATCTTAGAGAGCGCTACCAACATTATCTCTACCAGATTACGCTGCCTCAGCATAAAAAGGTTTGCAGCCTAGCCTCACTCTTCCCTCAGGTCATGGGGGATATACGTGAGCGTCTAGACCTCGATACCACCCTCTATTGGATACGTTTGGAGTTTCCTGCGATCTTCACGTCGGAAGATATGGCAACCATGGGTGTTTATCTCAATACTGTACCACTGGTCAATAGGAGACTCATTAATAAGCTTCATAGTCTGGAGAGGGAAGGGCGTATTCTTCCTCTTACCACCTCAAAGGAGGGGTATTTCCTAAATATTGCTCGTCTTGAGGATAACCTAGGGAAGGGCTATGTCCCTCGTGCGCATTCTTTCGAAGCCGATGCTTTAGGCGTCTATAGCCTCTATTTTGGTGATTTGGAGCGCTTCGATGCAAGTGATGCACAGCGTCAGTTGCGTAGGGTTCTTCAGCTTGTTCGTGAGGAAGGGAATGCATTCTCTTCGGTAGATAATAGCGCCTTTGCCTCAGTGCTCAAAGAGCTTCAAGAGCGGCTAAATACCCTGGAGAAGACCGTAGGTAAGATGCGTCAAGAGGCAGGACATAGTAAAGCGTTTTTGATGACCATGCCCCAACAGGGGGCAGAGTATTTGGAGCTAAGCTATTGGGAAAGTGCTGGTGCACTGGCCAACGGTCTGGGTCCTCAAGATCTTATTCAGGCTTTAGACCCTGAAAAGTTTGATAGTCAGTCTATCCGTCTGCGTACCACAACCCAAGGAGGGCAAGCTGTAGAGACGGAGGAGGAGCTCATCGCCCATCTGCGTTATGGTTTGCTCACCAAGGAGCGTATTGTCTCGAAGGAAGATGTCAAGAGCTACTTGCGACATCGTTTGGGAGCTTTTGTCGGGGATATTCATCTTCGTGATGGAGTCGCCATTTCCGAGGATCTCCGTAAAGGCCTTATTCGTAGTACAGAAGTTATACTTGAGCTAGAAGATAAAGCTCTACCGATAGGCAGGGAGCATCAAGCGCATCTAGCTAGCCAACTAGAATTAGAACTCAGCGAGCGTTCTATTGCCCATACCACTTATAAAGTTCATTTTGTATGACGGCCCCACAACATTACAGTCGAAGCTTACAAGAAAGTCTCCATTTCGCCTCTACGATGGCTAGTTCTGAAGGGCATAGCACCTTTGGAGTAGCGCATCTTGTACTGGCACTCTTGCATGAGAGTATCCCAAGTGGATTACGTGAGATCATTACTTCTATGCACAAGGACCTGACCTATGTGATGGAGTGGTTTGACACCTATCGTGAGCTCTATGTCTCGGATGGGGAGGGTCATGATACGGATAATCCTTGGGGGGCGGATAGCGAGGTATTGCGTCTCTTAGAAGAAGCGGAGCGTTCCAAGATCAAGCTTGGTCAGGACGAGTTGGATGGTCTTTGCCTGCTGCTTGCTGTTGTGCGTAAGGGAGCGATCTATTCAGATAGCCAGCTACAGAGTCTAGAGCTTACCGAGGAGGAACTCTTGGGCTTTTTTGAAAGTAGTGAGAGTATTCTTCCGAGTGACAAGCTTAGTCAACTACTGGTAGCCTACCCCTTTGTCCGGGTAAGCTCATCGGAAGAAACCAGCTTGTGCTACAATATTCAAGGTCGAGATAAAGAACTTCGGCAGATGGAGGAAACCTTGGAGCGTATCGGAGGGCAAGCCGTCCTTTTAGTCGGGGCGTCAGGGATAGGAAAGACCGCCTTGATCGAAGCCTTAATGCAAAGGCTTAAGAAGCACAGAGAAGGGAAACTTACGGATGTCTTTATTGTGGGTGTTGATACGGCGAAGTTACTAGCAAGCTCGGCTGATGAGCGAGAGCAGAGCCAGCGTATCTCCTCGCTAATCGGCAAGCTTGGGCAGATGGAAGAACCAAGCCTACTGGTCATTGATGATGTGCAGATGCTCCTTGAAGCTAGCCAGGGAGGGAAGTCCTCCATGCTGTTAAATATCCTTCAAAGTGCTTTAAGTAAGGAGAATGTCAATCTTCTTTTAAGTACGAACTCAGATGCTTTCCGTCAATATATGGAGAAGCATCCCCTAAGTCATAGAGCAGAAGTCTTACAGCTTGAGGAGCTGTCTCAGGAATGGCTTGTCAGTATACTCAAAGCCCGAGGGGACGCTCTCAGCCAGCAGTACAAGCTTAACCTCTCTCCTGAAGCCTATCGTCACGCCTTGCATCTGACGAGCCGCTTCTTCAAAGAAAAGAGTCAGCCAGCTGCTGCACTGGAGCTCCTGGAGCGAACGCTGGCTGCAGGAAGTCTGAGTAACGCTCATTCAAAAGCTCAGATTACCCAGTTTCAATCGAGCTTAGAAGCGCTGTCCCAGGCTGAGCGTACGACAACGCAGACTGAAGAGCTTCATCTTCTGGATAAGAGCATCTCCTCTAGCCTAAGTATCTTGCTAAGCTCTCGGATAGAGACCAAAGAGGGAGCTAGTCTGGGGAAAGAGCCCAGCTTAGAAGCTTTAGCCCAACGATTGGATCAGCTTGCATCCATCGCAGAGGAAGGTATTACCGTTATCGATATTCATGAACTGGATGCCATGGTTGCCGAGCGTACGGGCATCCCCTTAGGTAAGTTGCAAGCGGGCGAGAAAGAGCGTCTGTTGAATATCGTGGAGAAGCTTTCCGAGCGGGTGAAAGGGCAAGGCGAGGCTATTGATGTCCTCTCAGATGCTATCCTTGAGTCGCGAAGCGGACTGAGCGATCCACGTAAGCCCATAGGTTCGTTCTTTTTCCTAGGGCCAACAGGAACGGGTAAGACAGAGCTGGCCAAGTCGCTAGCTGAACTCCTTTTCGATGATGAGGGGGCGATGATACGCTTCGATATGTCTGAGTTTAAGGAAGAGCATGCAGCGGCTTTGCTCTATGGTGCTCCTCCGGGCTATGTGGGCTACGAAGAGGGAGGTCTTCTTGTGAGCAAGATCCGTCAGAAGCCTTACTCTGTAGTTCTCTTCGATGAGATAGAGAAGGCTCATAGTAGCATCTATGATGTCTTCTTGCAACTGATGGATGAAGGTAAGATACATGATAAGCTTGGCAGAGAGGGAGACTTCTCTAATGCCATCGTCATCTTCACCTCTAATATTGGAAGTCAATGGATAGCAGATCAGATTACAGCAGGTAAGCGTCCTACTTCTCAAGCTCTCATTGAGGTTATGGCGGACTACTTCCGTCCGGAATTTTTGGGACGTCTTACCGAGGTCGTTCCTTTCGCTCCAATTAATGAGAGCATGGCTCGGGAGATTTTCCTCTTACACTTTACTCGTCTGCAGAAACAACTTCGAGAAGAGAAGCAAATCGAGTTAAATCTGAGTGAGCCTGCCCTAAGTTATCTGGCTCATAAGGGTTATTCTGCTCAGTATGGTGCGCGTCCCATTGCAGGCGTCATCCGGAGTTATCTGAAGAAGCAAGTGGCACGGCTTATCGTAGCTGAGCAGATCAAGGCTGGTGATAGAGTCTTGGTGGATTATGTTGAAGACAGCTTGAAGTGGGAGCTTTGCTGATGAAGGAGCTGGGTAGAGAGATTAATGAGGGGCGGTTGGATTGCTTGGTGAGCTTTAAACGCAGTGAGGCAAGCAACCTACATGCGGAAGTCTTCCTCGAAGAATTGCAGTATGTCCTTGATGAGGAGGTGCTGGAGAAGCTCGTAGTACATCCCCAGGGAATGAACCCTCGTGTCAAGGGAGGTGATATCCTCTTCTTGGAGCGAGGGTACGTCTATGGTATGGGGGAGACCTTAGAGTTGGGGCTCGCGCGCAATAGCTTGTACCATGAGCTTCCCGAGTTTCTCTTCCATCCTCTCTCGCTTCATGAGCCTGGGATGAGCCCCCAGGAGCTAGTAACAGCTATCAAGCGCAATAAGGAACAGACAGAGGCAAGTAAGCGCTTTTTTGTACCCTTTGACACAGCCTTCTTCAGGGAACGGGTTAAGATACACCAGCGCTACCTAAGACTTTTTTCACGAAAGGATAAAGATGGAGCATTAAGCCACCTCGTGGATGCCATTGTGGAGCATCCCGAGTTACAGCTTACAGCCCATGAGCGCTACAAGCTCTTTCTTTGTCTACTCACTGCCGAGCGCTACAAGGAGGATTTAGAAAGAATCTCTGAGCTTTTGTCCATTGTCTTGGGCTTAAAGGTCGAACTCTCTCTCATCCCTCATCGCATCACAGAGTGCCCCTATGACGCTTTGGGAGGGATGACGCTTGGTTATAGCTCGGGGATATCAGGTGACTTTTTTGCTGAACTAGATGATCTATCTTTAAGGATTGTCTACCAGGATGAGATTCCAGAGTATACCCATGTCCGCCGGGATTTATCAAACATCACGGCTATCCTTGGCTTTGTCCTCCACTCGGGTCGTGGGATACATACCAGTTATACCAAGACAGGAAACGATAGCTTACAGCTTGGTGATCGTCGCTTAGGCTATGATACACAGCTTTAAGTAGCGACAGGATCCACTCTCAAAGTATACTACAACATCGTAATATATGGAACAACTCATAACTTTCTTCCTGAGCTATCTCTTAGCTCCCTTACTCCTTATCATCTTGCTGCTTGTGATGGGGAGCATTAAAAGTTTGAAGAAGCAACTAAGCATCAAGTATGCACTGCTCTACATCCTAGTTGCAGGTTTGCTTCTAGGAACTCCAGGCTTCTTATCGGTCTTGCAGGATGAATATGTATGGGGAGGGATCTTCATCTCCGTAGGAGCGTATATCATTTTGGGACTTCTTGCTCTTCTTACGATGAAGGGCAGTGTGGGTACAGCACTAGGAATCTCGGATAGGCCCTTGGGGCAGGCTGGAGTGCTGCTTGCTTCTACCATCCTTGGGGCATGGATACACTATCTTCTCTTCACAAGGTTTGGAGGCTTGCCCTATGGTCATATTGCGATGATGCAATCTCTGTGGTTTCTCCTCCCCTTCTTGGTTGCCTTTAGCCTTAGTCGCTTCCATCTTGTACCCCCACCCATTTATGAGCTATGGAAGCTCTCCAGTAGTCATTACGACAGATACTACTGGGAGGCTCAAGATCACTTCAAAGCCAAGCTTATTAAGGTCAAGATAAAGCGAAGAACCGGGGATAAGAGTTATATGCTTCTCTCTGCTCGTATTCCTGAGGGGATCTCTCTTGGAGATTGGTTTGATTGGTTTATGCAAGACCAAGCAAAACGTTCTCCTAAAGCTCCGATTGAGGGAACAGGAAACAACAAGGATAATGGCTGGCTTTTTTATAGTCCTAAATGGTTCATCTATCCCTTATTTATCCGTATCCTAGATCCACGCGGCACAGCTGAAGAGAATAGGATCCGTAAGGGACAGATTATCTACATCAAGCGAGTATTCTACGTAAATAATATCCAACATGAAGAAGAGTAAATATCTCCCTATCAACTGGACGAATGGAACAAAGCTCACTAGTGAACACTTTATCCATAGTCATCTCTGTGAAGTTGAACGAGCTAGTCAGATACAAGCCTTCAGTCTCACGGGTTTTAACTTCGGTTTGGGGAAACCTGAGCCCTCAGAAGAGGAGGCTATCTACTATCGGCTCTCGGGTACGACTCCTAATAGTGCGGTTATTGAACTTCTTAGTTGCGAAGGTATAACTCCGAGTGGTTATCGGATAAGCTACGATAGCCAACTCTACGGAGCACACTCTGTGCGCTCTCAAGAGCAAAACTTCGAAGAAGCAGAAGATGGTGACCTGTTCTATGTTTTGGTTTCAGTTGCTCCTTTTAAGCGAATCCCTGTTGGTAGACCTGATCCAGAAGTTGTACCACTACACCATCCTTATGCTTTGCCAGAGGTGAAGGTACATCTAGTCAAACAAGAGGCTATTAACTCTGGGGTTGATGATGTAGACTATCTCATTGTTGGTCGCTATTTGCTAAGCAATGGAGTATTGAAGTCCGAAGAAGACTACATCCCTCCAATACAGCGTCTAGGCTACAGCAAGAAAGCCGAAGTCTTCCTGCAAGGGGTTGTGAAGTCTTTGGAGCGTCTGTATAGCTATAGCCAGCAGATGTATCGTAAGAATGTGTCCAATTTACATCGTATCCCCCTTGCTGATAGTTCTCTCAAGCTCTGCTCTGCGTTTCAAGATTTCTACACTGAGCATAATTTTGCTATCAGACATCTTTTGCAGGAAGAATCTCCTTGTAAGCTTGTTGAGAAAGGAAATATTCTTGGGCAAAAGCTCATTTGTGCTCTGACACGTCTTTCCGAGAATGACTATGAGCATTTGTTGCAGTATTATTATACGTGGACAGATTGCACCCCGGCGGAGATAGAGCAAGAGCTTGGGCAGCTGGCAGGCGTGAGTTATTCTCATCTCGATATGGCAAAAAGTTTTCGAGTGTTGCAGCGCACGCTAAATATGCTTGAGCGTATTTTTGCTCGTATGGGTGAACTCGAGTACATTGGCGTGGTGCGAGAGAATATCATCATCAGTGAAGAAGAGGATGCGCCACGTAATAAGCAACGAAGTATTTGGAGGATTCTAGACTAAGTGGCTATGGAAGACGGACAGATAGAAAAGAGGGACCAGCGACAGAAAAACCAGTCAGAGCGTAGGCGTCTACTCTGGCTCTTTACCCTGAGCTTCCTCTTGCTCCTTGCTGGAGTAGGGGGTGCAGGAGCTTTCACGTTGCTTACTGCGCAAAAGGGCACTGCCCTTTTGGAGCAGAAAGCCTCCAGCTATGATAGAGTGCTTCAGAAGCAGGCAGAGATGAATTTTCAGCTGGAAGCACTCATCAAAGATTTGCATAGCTTGAGAACCAAGCCTCGTACCAGTAATGAGTATAAGTATATGCAGAAGCGGATTACACAGAATCGTGTACTTATGGAGGAGGAGCTTTCGGGCATGAGCGAAGAGGAGCGTAAGCCCTATAAGGTCTATGGTGAGATGCTGGAAGTTATCAAGGCTACGCAGGGCGAGCTGGATGAGCTGGATGCCGCACGTAGAGATCGTCTCTATAATATGGATCAGCTGGAGAAGTGTCGAGAGAAGTATCAGGAACTAAGCAAGCGCAAGAATGGAAAAAACTAGAGACGAGCGTCTGTGGACGCATGTACGCTTTGCACTACTTTTCTTCTTCACCTCTGTGACCCTGCTCTTGTTGCTGGGTAAGTATGTCTTACGTGTCCCTGTAGTTGAGAGTGAGCGTCTGATACAAAGTATCCATGAAGCTGATGAGATATTCAAGGAGCAAGAGGCGAGTGCTGGGCAACTGAGTAAGCTCAGGCAGGACATCGATTCACTTAGCTTTGAGATTCAGCAAGTACAACGTCTGGATGAGGTGAAGAGTGCGATCAGCACACTTCAAGATAGCTACCGCCAGCATGACAGTAATTCCAAGTATCTTTTCGGCATTCAAGCCTTCCGGCTTATTCGTGGATACTTTGATATCAAGGAGGAATCTGCAAATACCCAGGCAGGTAATCAGATGATCAAAAAGAACCTAGAGGATTGTAAAGCTAATTTATAACGCGGATGAGAGAACGACAAAAAATATTGGCTTTAGTGCTCGCTGTGCTTGTGCTCACGGTGCTTGCGGTCATTTTGTGGCTTCCCTCCCGCTCTGTGAAGGGAAGTGTCGACTTTGGTATTCGTGACGAGAATAGTAACTTCCACTATGAAGTAGGAGAACAGTTGTCCTTTGTGGTAAGTGACAGCGGTCTTGTACGGGGAAAAGATCTACTTTGGGAACTGGGTAATGGTGATACACTTCATCGCAACCCAATAGCTACCTATGCCTACAAGCAAGCAGGGAAGTATCTTGTGACCCTACGCTTAGAGGGCCGTTTACTGGCCAGTCGCTATATCCAGATTGTACAGGCTGGAGAAATCACAGCCATAGATTCTGTTCCTCGCATTAGTGGAGTACATGAAGCCTACCAAGATGAAGAACTCACGTTCTCAGCTGTCGGCCAGGGAGCAGACACTTGGCTTTGGGAATTTGGAGAAACAGGTACGGTCGATGCCTACGAACGCCAAGTGAACTATGCCTACGAAAAGCCAGGTAACTATACAATAAGACTCAATACGAATACTACCAAGTATCCGATAGAGCATAAGATTAGGATACTTCCACGCTTTGAGAAAGCGGAAGAAGTTGTGGCCGTGGATTCCTTGGGGCTTGCTCAAGAAGATATTCGCCGACGCTTGCAGATTATTGCCAATACTTCTGTGCGAGATAAGAGTCGCTATAGAGAGCAGATAAACTATATCCGCTCTACTTATTTTTGTTCTCCGGCCGGGGAAATTGCGGTTGTGGTCAATGGCGATAAGTATAATGACTTCTTGGGGTATTGCCAAGGATTGCATTTCTTAGAGAGTAATCCTAAGCGTAGAGTCCAAATAAGAGAGGTTAAGATAGACAATCTCCATTGTGTAACGACCTTACAGGTTACCCAAACGACAATCGAGCAATGAGTACTTTTTCCTATTCCTCTTGCTATTCGAAGCGAGCCTATCGTTCCCTTTTTATTCTTCTGTCTCTCGTCCTTTGCGATGTTGCTTCGGGTCAGGTCAAGACCTATAGCTCTATCAAGCTACAAGGACGAGGGTTGTATAACTATGCCCCAGAGAGCATGGTGTATCGTCTGCCAAAGAAGAGTAAGTCCCCTCAGGTTGTCTATATCGATCGTTCGGGTGTTAAAGCCTATCAGTATGCCTTTGGTGGTCAAGTACAGAGTGAACCTAAACTAGGGACAGCTTGCTATATCCTTAGGGAACATAAAGGTTATGCCGAACTGATAGAAGCCAATGCTAAGTTGGTAGGGAAACCCAAAGGATTATGGAGCTTTCTCTACAGTAGTAAGAACCACCTTAAGGATATCAAAGGGGCAAACTATCTTGGTTGGGTAAGCAAGAAGAGTCTACTAGGCTACAACCATAGCTATGTCAAGCCTAAGAATCTTGCCCCTGTGCGCTATGCCGTGGGTATTAGTCGGCTTGAGCAGCTTTATGCACTCAAGCCTCACCTTCAGGGCGATAGCCTGCGCGTCTATAGTGATCCTTTCCTGAGAGAGGGGCAAGAGAATACTTGGCTCAAGATGGGTGCGCTTGTCTATGCCTATAAACGAGATGCTTCGGGTGAGAGTGTCCTTGTCAGTGATTATCCAAGCTTACAAGATAGCCGGCGTAGGCTTCTTGGCTGGATACCTTCGGGTATGCTTGCTGAGGTAGGACAAGGCGAGGTCTTTCGTCTTGCTCGAGGAGCCAGTACGAGGCTTCAAGGGATTCAGGATCTGTATACAGATACCCCGGATACCCTTGAGGTTAGTGAGCGTAACCTCAATACGCGTGTGCTCTTTCTCCTAGACAGGACAGATCGCGATAGGACAGTTGTCGATAGCCTTCAAGGGAGTCTTACGCTCACAGAGGCTTTATCAGAGCTAGCCCTTCCTCTTTCTGTCTGGGATAAGGCTTCCAACCGCTTCTTGAATATCGAGGGAGGAGAGATAAGCATGCAAGATGTCGAGCATGTGCGAGAAGGGAGTAGAAATTTGTCCTGTCATGTGGTCTTCTTTGAGAGTGACTGGACGGCTCTTCGCCCTGTTCTAAGCGCCTTTCAGCGTCTAGCTCTCCGTCGTCCTGAATATAAACAGAGTCTTTTCTCTGCTAGTATTATCGGGGCGCAAAGCACGAGATATTTGGCCCCTACTACAGATATAGCCTCTTGGCTGGATTTCCTCCTTTCAGGAACGGGAGCCAAGGTGCAGATGATTGCTGGAGGCTTCTCCTCTGCAATGGATGAGTTGCTGAAGGCTGTTCCATCTGATAACTTTGGGGGGAACCTATGCTTTGTCTTCGGCAGCAAGCAGACGCTTAGCCTGAGCTCTCAGCAAATTCAAGGGTTAGCTCGTCGCTCCATCATCCCTGTCTTTATGCAGATCAGTGGAGAAGCAAGCGACGATGGGCAAGACTTCCTGCTTAATGCAAAAGAATTGCTTAATGGCTACATCATGACTTACGATAAGTATATCTCAAGCTATTTAGTGGATGCGGGTCTCAAGCGTCCCTATCTCTTTGGAGAGTATGGTAGTGAGGAAAAGGTATACCTCTTAGATGCCCCAGAGAACAGCTTGGTGATGGGAGGTGTGGCTTACCCTGGTGCTGGGAGCTCTCTCTCGGGAAGAGCTGTGGAGAATAGCCTAGACACCCTGCTGTGGCAGTTCGATGCCAGGAGTAAGCTCTTATTGGAGAGTCTTGGTAAGTACGAAGCAGAGCTTGGTATCCTTAGGAGTCAGCCCAACCCCGTGCTTCAAAAGCTACATGCCCGTGATAGTCTAATTCAGAAACCCCTTAGTCAAATCGTTCGCAATGCCGCCAGCGATACCTACTATACTTCTGTATGGATGCCCGACTCTGTGGTAGAAAGGCTTCAGGGAGGCTATCTTTTGAGCGAGGATAGAGTGCAAGAGCTACTACAAGGCTATGAGCGTTTACTCCCCGAGTTTACAACTGGTCTTGGGGACGACGAACTTAGCTATTTGAGACGGACCTATAAGGAGGAAGCTCATCGCCTCAAGGCAGCTTGGCGACAGCAGCTACTCCCGAAGCATTACACCCTCTCGGATCTCTTTGAGTTAAGTTTAGGGGTGCGTTCCTCGGATGTGCTTCTTTTGAAGCTAGAGCCGAGAAAACTCTCCTCATACATACTGAGGCATTCTGATCTCAATGAGGTTTATGCCCAGCTAGTCTCTAAGCGAAAGCAATTAGAGTCTGACTATCGGGATGGAAAGCTTGAAACAGTCGTCCTCGGTGGAGCAAGCTATTACTTCATCCCTCAAACGCTCCTTCCTTAGACACAATGCACGTATCAAAGAAAGAATTAGAAGAGGCGGTTCTGGCTGTTCTCTATGACAAGAGCCAAGATCGTCCGCTATGGGTAAACGCTAGTGAAGTCTACTGGTCTCTTCCCTTTGCCGAGGTTAGTGAGGGAGAAGTCGCAGGCATGCTTGCTTGGCTTGTCGAAGAGCGGCGTGTGAAGCTCTATTTGGGGAAGTATCAACTTAGTAAAGATGAGCAGATAAGGCTCAAGGCACAACGGCAGGAGCTCCTTGATGAAGCAAGGCAAGAAGCTCAGCCCATTAAGCATGAGATTGAGAAGCCTGAAAGGCAGGTAAAGCGTTTAGCTAAGTCATATCATGCCCCGCTACTCCTTGCCATCTTTTTCTTGGGGTTATTCCTAGGTGGACTGAGCTGGAGTATTTTGACTTCCGTTTCCTTGCAACCCAATGTGGATCTCTTACTCCATTCTGTCAGCCTTGAGGAGCTAAGAGCGGAACTGGAGATAGTACAAGACAAGCAGAGGCTACAAGGTTACCTGTTGCTACTCTTGTGGGTGACATTACTCGCAGTGGGGATCTACTCCTATTACGTTAGGAAGAGGTCTGAAAATGGACATAATCAATCTTAGGGCTAAGCTCTTGTTCTCGTGCCGGAGGAGAGGGTGTATTTTCCACTAGGAAGTGCAACACTACAGCCTCAAATTTAGGTAAATTTGGTGGACTAGAAATAAGTGCCTATCTTTGCCGATAGTAAGACCAAGGTTTGTTTTTCTCCTCTTTCCTCCTTCAAACGGGTCTATAGCAATGCTGCAGATAAGCGGAGATTTTCAGATTCAGGGTCTGGGAGTCTCTTTTTTGCTTTTAAGCTTAGCTCTAGGAGTAGAATGAGCTTCTCAAGTCAAGGATAATAGTAACCATTTTTAAGTAAAGTAAGTATGGGATCATTCCGTGCATCACTAGAGCTCGGGGGCAAAGAGTACGATGTCCTCTATTCTAATGTTGAGTTCGCTCGCTCAACCGATAGTAAGGGTAAGCCCTCTTCCAGCATCACTGGAGGGCGCGTCGTTGTGACCATCGAGTCTACAGAAGACACCTCCACGATCGAGGCTATGATTAATAGCCAGTTCAAGCCCATCGAAGGCAAGATTATCTACAAGAAGACAGATGAAGATGCCAAGATGAAGGAGGTCGAGTTCAAGAACGCCTACATCGTACACTACAAGGAGACCTTGGATGTGAATAACGATGTACCGATGACCATCACTCTGACTTTCTCGGCAGAGACCATCACGCTCGGAGCTGCTGAGCACGACAACCGCTGGCCGAAGGCTTAATAGCCTCCTTTTCGTTATTGCTAAGGGGATAAGTGTAAACTTGTCTCCTTAGCTATAACAAGATACAACTACACTATATACGATAGAGGTCTATGCACGAAAAGCTTCCTGAACCCATCATAAAGGTGGTGATTGCAGGTAACCCTTTGCATTCATTCAAGTCTTTGCGACTTGAACAGAGCATCAATGCGCATCACCGCTTTGAGATGTTTCTAGACTATGAAGTTGGTGAGGCAGCTCAGGCATATACCCTAGACAAGACCACCGAATGGCTAGGAAAACTCACGGGGATCATCTTCGGTGAACGAACCTTCCGTGGCATCATTACGCAGGTCAGTCTGTATAAAGAGACAGGGGGGACTTTCCTGAAAGTATCGGGGTATTCCTATACCTATCTTCTAGAAACAGAGCCTCACTTTGCGTCGTGGAATAAAACAACTCTTAAAGACATCGTCTCTGAACTGACGAGTCAGGCTAATGTCGCGGCTAAGATTAAGCCAGAGCGTACCACTCCGTTGGAATATGAGTGCCAGTATGGTGAGAGCAGCTTTCGCTTCCTTCAGCGCCTAGCTCAGCAACACTATGAGTGGTTCTACTTTGATGGTGAAGAGCTTATCTTTGGTAAGCCCATGCTGCCACAGGCTGTCACGCTGGTCTATCAGCAAGACCTCAGTCGCCTAGATATCGGGATACAGGCCTCAGCTAAGGCATCCTCTAGCTTCTCGCATCGCTCGGATAATAATCAGATCTTTAGCGCAGAGAGCCCCAATACCCCCAAAGGCTTTGGCCCCTTGGGCTATCAAGCTTTTGAACAATCGATCAAGGTCTTTAGTAGCCCGGGAAATCAGTACTCTGACATCCGGGTTGGTAGTGACCATGAACTACAGCAGTACCTTGAGAAAAAGCAACAGGCCGATGCCGCCTACTCACATAGTATCATAGCCGAGTCTGATTACCTTGGGCTGATGGTTGGCGATGTTGTTACCATCAAGAGCAGTGTGCAAGTTAAGGGAAATCAGTATAAGGATGAGATCATCGGAAGCTACATCATCACCGAGATGATGCACTATGCTGATGAACCAGGTAGCTACCGCTGCACCTTTAGAGCTATTCCCGCATCAGTCTATACCCTTCCTACAGCAGGAGTCACGCTTCCTGTGGCAGAGCCCCAGATAGCAACTGTCGTCAGTAATAAAGACCCTCAGGGACATGGCCGCGTGCAGGTGCGGATGAACTGGCAGGTCAAGGGGATGAAGACCTCGTGGATACGAGTGCTTACCCCCGATGCTGGTAGTAGTGACAAGGTGTCCTCTAATCGAGGCTTCGTCTTCATACCAGAAGAGGGTGACCAAGTGATGATAGGCTTCCACTACAATGATCCTAATCGACCCTATGTACAGGGGAGTCTCTTCAATGGGAAGACCGCTGGTGGCGGTGGCGCAGGCAACAATGTTAAAAGTCTTACCACGAAGAGTGGCGTTGCTGTCATCCTTGATGATAGCAACGGGAGCGTCTGCGTTAAGGATAAAGCTGGTAATAGCTTTAGTGCAGATGGTTCAGGTAATATAGCGGTAGATGCAAGCAAACAGATATCGTTGAATTGTGGAGGCTCCTCCCTGACTCTGATGGAAGACGGGACGATTATTATAGCGGGTAAAGAGCTGGTAATTTCTGGAGAAACAAGCTTGTCTCTGAGTTCGAAGGAGATTAACTCAGTCGCTCAGGATGGCCAAAATATCAGCGGTATGGATGTCACGGTTTCGGGTCAAAAAGAGGTAACTGTCTCGGGTACAGCTAAGGCCACCATAGACTCTATGGGTACCACGACGATCTCAGGAACCATTGTCAAACTCAATTAGGCTAAGACTCTCTTGCTATGAGTAATGCTATAGAGCAGTTGGCTCTTCGTATGCGCTATGGCTGGGAAGAAGCAGTTTCTACTCCTCAGGTGAAACTTATTCGCTTGCTCTATAGGCAAGAGGATGAGCTTATGCTTGGAGCCTTCTATGACTATCTCCTTGATGTTGATAGTGACTCGGATGAACTGGTTTTCATCTTACAGGTAGGCTGTGAACATCCAGATAGCTTCTCAGAGGAGCTACTACAAGCATTGCATACGGAAGTCGAAGATTGGAATAGCTCCTCTCGCCCTGCGGAATTTGAGCCCTATAGCCTTGCTTGGGAGATCAAACCTCAATATACGGATAGGGACAATCCAGCGGCATTAGCTATACGGAATTTGGCCTCTTTTACCGAGTATATCTTGGAGGATGTTCCAGAGGGGAAGTGCAACTTCATTGTGGACCTTCAGGGGAGCGCTGATAAGAAATTACTTTCTAAATGGCTTGATTATGCACTTCGTCTTCCTTGGCCTGAGCGTATGACCTTTACCATTGCTGATGAGGTAGGACGGCAAGACCTTAAAGACCTCGCTCTACGTTTCGATGATGTAGTCGTTGATTATTGCCCTTCGATAGATTTAGATGGGGCCATGGAGAAAATAGCAGAGCAGGCTCTGCAAGAAAGCAATGCTGAAGATCCTAGAGAGGATGAATTTCGCCTAGCTTTGGTGCAACTCGTCAATAGTGTAAAGCGTCGAGAAGGTGATGCTACGCAGCGCTTGGCAAAGCAGTGTCTTGACATTGCCTTGCATAAGGTAGAAACAGACTCTACTTGGATGGGACAATTCGTGACCATTTATGCCATTCTGATGAACGATCAGCTTGCTTACGAACAGACTGAAGATGCTCTCTATTTCGCAGACAAAGCAATTGAAGCAGCACAACTCAGTATTGGCATCCTGGAAGACTCTCAAGCGTATCGCCTTCTTGGGAATACCTTACTCTCTAAAGCAAGTATCTTGGTCGGTTTGCATCAGTGGCGATCGGCTCGAGATCTCTATCGACAAGGAGCTGATTCGTATGCTTATTGTAAGGACTACTTTATGCAAATGGATGCTCTGCGCATGTGTGGACTATGCTCGGAGAAGATTTCTGAAGATAAGGATGCTGCCGAGTACTATGTCCAGGGCTTTAAGCTTCGGCAACAGCTCAGCACTGATGTCGTCAAGAACTCTACCTTCCCTTTCATCGCTCTAGCTCTGGAGCATAATAGATATAGAAATCAGTTTGTCTCGGATATAGACTTCATTCAAAGTTTAGAAGCTATCTATGGTGCCGACTGGTCTAACGAGCTATATCGATTTAAGAAACTAATGGAGCAGCATCCGCCTCAAACACCACAGATAGATGGAAAGCCTTCAACAGCAAATTGAGCACCTATGGCAGACTACTAAGGCTGAGTTCCTTGCTCATCCTAGCTGGGCATACCTTATCATTATTCTTGTCTTCATCGTATACCTCATTGGGATCATCTGTGACAAGGATTGGGCGGTACGTCCTGCAGGCTATTATAGTGGCTGGCATATGATAGAGGACTTCTTAGGTCGTACAGGCTTGCGTATTGTCAGTGGCCTCTTTATCCTCTTGGCTATAGCATTACTTTCCTACCTATTTTTACGGAGCTATTAGCTCTACACACCAGCGAGCTTATCTATGTCTCATTCCGGCAGCAGTACCCCCGACCGCGGCTATTTCGATAGTGTAAGCACTCAGTTAGAGCTGAGTGTAGGTCGGTCGTGCGCAGGAGTGGTGTCGAATGCGGAGAGCAATGCCGCCTCGGGCGTCTCTCCAGGGCTTAATGCCGTGGACACGGGTCTTAAGGCGGGGATGGCCTTGCAGGGAATGGTGGAGCAGGGGCTGGAGTCGGCTTATCTTCCAGCTCTAGCGCAGCTGGGTCTTAAGGGTATGGCATGCTTGCCTGTGAGTAAGCAACTGGATCCTGTCTTGGGTATTGATTGTCATATCATGCTTCCCGGGGGTCCATTGCCTAATCCTTACATTGGGTTATTGATTAACCCTAAGGACTTCATTGCAGTTGCCCTGGCGAGTATCCTTCCACCCCCGCCAGCTCCACCTTCGAATGCTCAGTCTGGAGAGGGTGATAGCACGAAGCTTCTAGAGCTAGCTCATACGGTGGCCACGATGGTTATTTCGATGACAGGTGCTACCGTTAAGCTCGGCGACTTCATTCCCCGTGCCGTTGCCGGTACCCCGAGCCGCAATATCTTTCACTTTCCGCTAGGAGGTAGCTTTATTCTCCCACCTAGGAACGTGGGGCATGCCTTTATGGGTAGTCTGAATGTGCTAGCCGATGGCGAGCCACTTTCGGGAGGTGGGGCACATCTTCATATGGACTGCTGGGATATTGGTATTCCTACGCCTCATTTGATCAAGGGAGGTTCAGAGTACTTCGCCCTCTTTATGCCTACGGGAGTGATTATCCCCATTCCTCCAGCTCGTCCCATACTGACGAATCCTATCCCTACGCCCCTTAATCCTATTGCTGCTCTGAAGCGTAAGCTGATGGGGTCTCTTGGTCGCTTCTATCGCAAGAAGACGAAGCGTCTTGCCCAGAAGCTTCACGCTAAGGTTAACAGCAAGATAGGGAGCAAGAGCCTGCAGAACTTATGGCATAAGACCATTTGTACGGTGACAGGGCACCCTGTAGACGTTAGCTCAGGACTCTTCTTCACGGATGAGGAGGACTTCTTCCTCACAGGTGTTATCCCCATCAGCTGGGAGCGTACATGGTATAGCAAGAGTGATTACGAAGGGCCCCTGGGTAATGGTTGGCATCATGCCTATGACATGGGTCTAGTCGTGGATGAGCAGAGTGTAACTCTTCGTCTCAGCGATGGTCGCCCTATAGTCCTGGGGCATCCCATAGGCGAAGAAGCTACGCTGGATATCAAGGAGCGTGTCGAGCTTCGTGTCGATAGCGATGGACGCTATACGCTCTATCAGATAGACGAAGACCTTTACTACCACTTCACCCAAGCCAGCTATGATGAGGTCCATCTCTTGGAGCGTGTCAGCGATGTCAATGGCTTTAGCATACGCTTGAGCTATACGTCAGAGGGCTGGCTCAAAGAAATCATCGATACCGCCGATCGTAAGCTCCGCTTCGAGCATGATGGGCGGGGACGCATTCTTGCTGTTTATGCCCCCGACCCAGATAGCTGGTTACACAAGGAGGTCTGCATCGCCCGCTATTGCTACGACGAGCAGGGGAACCTCTTGGAAGAGACCAATGCCGTAGGTGATAGCATCCGCTATGCCTATGAAGGACGTCTGCTCACGCATGAGGTGTGGCGCAACGGTGTAGAGTGGTTCTTTGAATACGATGGTACCGAGATAGGCGCACGCTGTATCCATACTTGGGGTTCTCAGAACATCTACAATCACAAGCTTCGGTTCTTTGAGGGTTATACCGAAGTCTTGGATAGCTATGACAAGAAGACGACCTACTACCATAAGGATGGACTGGTCTATCTACGCATCGATCCTAATGGAGCAGAGTGGCGTACGCACCACAATGACGAGGGTCAAGTCACGGCAGAGATAGACCCAGAGGGCAATAGCTATCTCTATAGCTATGATGCCCTGGGTAATCGTCTCAGTAGCACAGACCCCGAGGGTGGAAACATCGAGCTGACCTACTATAAGAGCCGGGAGCTTCGCTATCGTCCTTTGGCGGTGCGCACACTCGACGGCGGTAGCTGGAGCTTTGTCTACGATAAGGTGGGCAATGTTCTTGAGCGAAGCAATCCTAAGGGCGCAAAGACCACACTTAGCTATAAGGATGGATTAGTAGAAGAAGTGACCGACAGCTTCGGTGTGGTGACTAAGCTTAGCTATGACCGCTGGCACAACGTCAGTGAGGCGGTAGATAGCCGAGGTAATGTCACGCGCTACAGCTATGATGGTCTTGGTCGCTGTATAGAAGTTGTCAATGCCAAGGGTGCACGTCAGCGTAGACGCTATGACCTAGTCGGACGTATCATAGGCGTCGACGACTTTGATGGTAATCACATCCAGCTGAGCTATGATGGTATAGATAACCTGATTCATTACCAAGATGACCACCAGAAGGTGGAGTACGGTTATGAGGGGATGTGGAAGCTGGTTCGCCGTCGCGACCATCGTGGAGTCATCAACTTCTTCCACGACTGCGAGGAGCGTCTTCGGGAAGTACGCAATGAGAATTGGGAAAGCTACGATTTCACGTTAGATGCCGCAGGTTATGTCGTTGCCGAATCGGGCTTTGACGGGACAACACGCTACTATGAGCGTGATAGCGCAGGGCGCGTCCTTAAGGAAACACTTCCTAGTGGTAAGTTCAAGCGTTACGGCTATGACAAGTGTGGACGTGTCACAGAGATCACCCACGACTATGATCAGGTCGAGAAGCATAGCTATAGCTACTGGACCTCGGGGCGTATACGTGAGGCGGTGAATGAACACGCCCGGGTAAGCTTCCGCTACAACAGCCTCGGCTTGCCTGTTGAGGAGCGCTGTGATGGGCATCTCATCGAGCGAAGCTACGACAAGCACGGACTCATTCGCTCACTTCAGAGTAGCCTAGGAGCACAGTTGAGCTATGAGCGCAATGAGTATGGTGAGCTTATTTGCTTCAAAGCAAACGAAGCAGAGACGAATGCACGCTTCACAAGCGAGCACCAGTATGATAGTCTAGGCTTTGAGCTGGAGCGTCTCTTGCCAGGAGGTGTAAGTCAGAGCTTTGCCTATGACAACATCGGACGTTTGGTTGATAGCAAGACCCGACGCTCTGCGGAGCAGCGACGCTCCCGCCACTACAACTGGGGCAGTGCCGATAGGCTTCTCTCTATAGAGGATGACCGCTACGGACTTACTCAGTATAGCTACAGCCCCTCGGGTGAGCTGACGATGGCCACCTATGCCGATGGCAGGAAGGAGTATCGTCTATCCGACAAGGTGGGCAATCTGTATAACGATCCCGACAAGAAGCTACGCAAGTACCTCGAAGGAGGTCGTATCGAGAAGTCGGGAGAATGGACCTTCAAGTATGACAAGGATGGACAACTCATAGAGAAGTTCCGAGGTAATGCAGGCATCTTCAGTGCGAAGAAGGATCGCTGGGAGTATAGCTGGACTCAGAATGGGATGCTGGAGGGAGTCCGCTCGCCTCATCGCTATGGGCAGTGGACGCGCTTTACCTACGATGCCTTGGGTCGTCGCCTGACGAAGCTCGGGGATGCTACCTTCCACTACCTGTGGAATGGGAATGTTCCACTTCATGAGTGGCGGACGGGTGAGCGCTATGAGGATGGTGGTCTGAAGTCCTACAGCGAGGATCTGAAGACGTGGCTCTTCGAAGAAGAGAGCTTCGTACCGCTTGCTCTCATCCAAGAAGGCAAGGCATACAGCATCGTCTGCGACCAACTCGGCACGCCCACGGAGGCGTACGACGAGGAGGGTCGTGAGGTGTGGTATCGTCGCTTGGATATGAACGGCCAGATTCTCGAGGAGACTCAGCCTGGACTGAATCCCGAGGGCTACGTGTCGATACCGTTCCTCTTCCAGGGACAGTACTACGACTACGAGACAGGGCTGGCGTACAATCGCTTTAGATACTACGACCCTGAACTAGGACGATACATCTCACAAGACCCAATAGGGCTGGCTGGAGGCATTAAGCTCTATGGATATGTAGAGGATCCGCTTTATGCTATCGATATCCTAGGCCTCTCTCCTGGTTCTCGAGCTTTGGATAAGGCTTTGGGCGGAGTGAAAGGAGACCAAAAGATGGCTCATCATCTGATCCCTGAAAAAACATGGGATAGTAATAGTGATTTCTTTGATCAGATAGGGCTATCTGGACAAAGAGATGCAGCATCTAATGGACTACTGATGTCAGATAGCGAAGCTTCTGCAAAGCTTCACGGAAATAAGCTGTATCATAGCTCAAGGCATAAAAAATATACAGATATGGTTACAGAAAAACTCAATCATATAAAGGAGAGATTTGATACAGGGGAAATATCTCAAGAGGAGGCTGTAATGCATGTAAAAGCTCTCCAAAGGAGCCTTCGAAAGAAGATACGGAAAGGTAAGATTAAAACTAAAACATATAATGGCAGACTTGAATAAATACTGGGCGTTAAAACAGATAACAGAGAGATGTGCACCTGTCTCTATTTATGAGTGTGTTTTACATACAGCATTCTACGAAAAAGATCCTTGGAGCCTACGTCCAGCTGATCATGGGGCTTGGAGAAAAGTAAGATGGGAACAAGTGGAATTCCCCGAAGAGCTTTGGTTGATTAGTCCTGACAGGAAGTATAAGTTTGATTTAAGAAAGTACTATGATGGGTTTGTTATCTCTGAACGATTTCTTTCTCTTTTGCTCTCAATGGAGGTGCAACCTTTCGTTTACAAGGAGGTATTCATAGTAAACAAGAGGAAGCAGTCTATTGTTGAGGGTAAATACTACTTCATAAAGTTCTACCCCAAGACAGACGACCTTATTGACAAAGAACAGTCTGTACTACAGCTAGAGAAGACTGGGGGGATAAAGCGTATAGAACGTCTCTGCATTAGAGAAAATGTCACTTGGGAAGCCTTTGTCATATCACCTAGTCCTATATCAACCACTTTGTTTGTTTCTGAGGAATTTCGTCAAAGATGCAAGGGAATGAAACTCATAGGAATAGAATTCTCCCCTTCAGAAGAAGCTGGACTTAATAGGTTTAGTTATAAATAGATTTGTGTCCTCTCTTAGAAGTCATCATAGTCTATATGAACCTCTCCCATTCGTGCTTCTATGCCTCGTCAGCGCAACACCCCCGACCGCGGCTATTTCGATAGTGTAAGCACTCAGTTAGAGCTGAGTGTAGGTCGGTCGTGCGCAGGAGTGGTGTCGAATGCGGAGAGCAATGCCGCCTCGGGCGTCTCTCCAGGGCTTAATGCCGTGGACACGGGTCTTAAGGCGGGGATGGCCTTGCAGGGAATGGTGGAGCAGGGGCTGGAGTCGGCTTATCTTCCAGCTCTAGCGCAGCTGGGTCTTAAGGGTATGGCATGCTTGCCTGTGAGTAAGCAACTGGATCCTGTCTTGGGTATTGATTGTCATATCATGCTTCCCGGGGGTCCATTGCCTAATCCTTACATTGGGTTATTGATTAACCCTAAGGACTTCATTGCAGTTGCCCTGGCGAGTATCCTTCCACCCCCGCCAGCTCCACCTTCGAATGCTCAGTCTGGAGAGGGTGATAGCACGAAGCTTCTAGAGCTAGCTCATACGGTGGCCACGATGGTTATTTCGATGACAGGTGCTACCGTTAAGCTCGGCGACTTCATTCCCCGTGCCGTTGCCGGTACCCCGAGCCGCAATATCTTTCACTTTCCGCTAGGAGGTAGCTTTATTCTCCCACCTAGGAACGTGGGGCATGCCTTTATGGGTAGTCTGAATGTGCTAGCCGATGGCGAGCCACTTTCGGGAGGTGGGGCACATCTTCATATGGACTGCTGGGATATTGGTATTCCTACGCCTCATTTGATCAAGGGAGGTTCAGAGTACTTCGCCCTCTTTATGCCTACGGGAGTGATTATCCCCATTCCTCCAGCTCGTCCCATACTGACGAATCCTATCCCTACGCCCCTTAATCCTATTGCTGCTCTGAAGCGTAAGCTGATGGGGTCTCTTGGTCGCTTCTATCGCAAGAAGACGAAGCGTCTTGCCCAGAAGCTTCACGCTAAGGTTAACAGCAAGATAGGGAGCAAGAGCCTGCAGAACTTATGGCATAAGACCATTTGTACGGTGACAGGGCACCCTGTAGACGTTAGCTCAGGACTCTTCTTCACGGATGAGGAGGACTTCTTCCTCACAGGTGTTATCCCCATCAGCTGGGAGCGTACATGGTATAGCAAGAGTGATTACGAAGGGCCCCTGGGTAATGGTTGGCATCATGCCTATGACATGGGTCTAGTCGTGGATGAGCAGAGTGTAACTCTTCGTCTCAGCGATGGTCGCCCTATAGTCCTGGGGCATCCCATAGGCGAAGAAGCTACGCTGGATATCAAGGAGCGTGTCGAGCTTCGTGTCGATAGCGATGGACGCTATACGCTCTATCAGATAGACGAAGACCTTTACTACCACTTCACCCAAGCCAGCTATGATGAGGTCCATCTCTTGGAGCGTGTCAGCGATGTCAATGGCTTTAGCATACGCTTGAGCTATACGTCAGAGGGCTGGCTCAAAGAAATCATCGATACCGCCGATCGTAAGCTCCGCTTCGAGCATGATGGGCGGGGACGCATTCTTGCTGTTTATGCCCCCGACCCAGATAGCTGGTTACACAAGGAGGTCTGCATCGCCCGCTATTGCTACGACGAGCAGGGGAACCTCTTGGAAGAGACCAATGCCGTAGGTGATAGCATCCGCTATGCCTATGAAGGACGTCTGCTCACGCATGAGGTGTGGCGCAACGGTGTAGAGTGGTTCTTTGAATACGATGGTACCGAGATAGGCGCACGCTGTATCCATACTTGGGGTTCTCAGAACATCTACAATCACAAGCTTCGGTTCTTTGAGGGTTATACCGAAGTCTTGGATAGCTATGACAAGAAGACGACCTACTACCATAAGGATGGACTGGTCTATCTACGCATCGATCCTAATGGAGCAGAGTGGCGTACGCACCACAATGACGAGGGTCAAGTCACGGCAGAGATAGACCCAGAGGGCAATAGCTATCTCTATAGCTATGATGCCCTGGGTAATCGTCTCAGTAGCACAGACCCCGAGGGTGGAAACATCGAGCTGACCTACTATAAGAGCCGGGAGCTTCGCTATCGTCCTTTGGCGGTGCGCACACTCGACGGCGGTAGCTGGAGCTTTGTCTACGATAAGGTGGGCAATGTTCTTGAGCGAAGCAATCCTAAGGGCGCAAAGACCACACTTAGCTATAAGGATGGATTAGTAGAAGAAGTGACCGACAGCTTCGGTGTGGTGACTAAGCTTAGCTATGACCGCTGGCACAACGTCAGTGAGGCGGTAGATAGCCGAGGTAATGTCACGCGCTACAGCTATGATGGTCTTGGTCGCTGTATAGAAGTTGTCAATGCCAAGGGTGCACGTCAGCGTAGACGCTATGACCTAGTCGGACGTATCATAGGCGTCGACGACTTTGATGGTAATCACATCCAGCTGAGCTATGATGGTATAGATAACCTGATTCATTACCAAGATGACCACCAGAAGGTGGAGTACGGTTATGAGGGGATGTGGAAGCTGGTTCGCCGTCGCGACCATCGTGGAGTCATCAACTTCTTCCACGACTGCGAGGAGCGTCTTCGGGAAGTACGCAATGAGAATTGGGAAAGCTACGATTTCACGTTAGATGCCGCAGGTTATGTCGTTGCCGAATCGGGCTTTGACGGGACAACACGCTACTATGAGCGTGATAGCGCAGGGCGCGTCCTTAAGGAAACACTTCCTAGTGGTAAGTTCAAGCGTTACGGCTATGACAAGTGTGGACGTGTCACAGAGATCACCCACGACTATGATCAGGTCGAGAAGCATAGCTATAGCTACTGGACCTCGGGGCGTATACGTGAGGCGGTGAATGAACACGCCCGGGTAAGCTTCCGCTACAACAGCCTCGGCTTGCCTGTTGAGGAGCGCTGTGATGGGCATCTCATCGAGCGAAGCTACGACAAGCACGGACTCATTCGCTCACTTCAGAGTAGCCTAGGAGCACAGTTGAGCTATGAGCGCAATGAGTATGGTGAGCTTATTTGCTTCAAAGCAAACGAAGCAGAGACGAATGCACGCTTCACAAGCGAGCACCAGTATGATAGTCTAGGCTTTGAGCTGGAGCGTCTCTTGCCAGGAGGTGTAAGTCAGAGCTTTGCCTATGACAACATCGGACGTTTGGTTGATAGCAAGACCCGACGCTCTGCGGAGCAGCGACGCTCCCGCCACTACAACTGGGGCAGTGCCGATAGGCTTCTCTCTATAGAGGATGACCGCTACGGACTTACTCAGTATAGCTACAGCCCCTCGGGTGAGCTGACGATGGCCACCTATGCCGATGGCAGGAAGGAGTATCGTCTATCCGACAAGGTGGGCAATCTGTATAACGATCCCGACAAGAAGCTACGCAAGTACCTCGAAGGAGGTCGTATCGAGAAGTCGGGAGAATGGACCTTCAAGTATGACAAGGATGGACAACTCATAGAGAAGTTCCGAGGTAAGGCAGGCTTCTTCAGTGCAAAGAAGGATTGCTGGGAGTATAGCTGGAATCAGAATGGTACGCTCAAGGGCGTATTTGCTCCTCATCGTCATGGACACTGGACGAGCTTTACCTATGATGCCTTGGGACGTCGCCTGACGAAGCTCGGGGATGTGACCTTCCACTACCTGTGGAATGGTAATGTTCCCTTGCATGAGTGGCAGACAGGCAATCGCTATGTGGGTAGCGTACTGACGCCCTACAGCGAAGATTTCAAAACTTGGCTCTTTGAAGAGGAGAGCTTCGTACCACTTGCGCTCATCCAAGATGGCAAGGCATACAGCATAGTCTGCGACCAACTCGGTACGCCCACAGAGGCGTATGACGAGGAGGGCAAGGAAGTGTGGTATCGTCGCTTGGACATGAACGGCAAGGTGCTTGAGGAGACTCAGCCTGGGCTGAACCCCGAGGGCTATGTGTCGATACCCTTCCTCTTCCAAGGACAATACTACGACTATGAGACAGGGCTGGCATACAACAGATTCCGGTACTACGACCCCGAACTAGGACGATACATCTCTGAAGACCCAATACGCTTTGCTAGTGGAACTCTAGCACTGCACAGCTATGTGGAAGACAGCAATAGCTGGGTGGATGTGCTGGGACTATCGAGTTATAAAAAGTCATCAAAGTCCCTTTTGAAAGAAGCTAAACTTCCGAGAAAAGGCAAGATGCGCTTTATCCCTTCCAAGAGCGACTTGATGAGGGGGAAATTGTCTACTCAAAAAGTTGGCAACGAGAGGGGGTATGTAGATAAGTTTGGTAATGTTTGGATCAAAGGACCAAGCAGGACAAATGGAGAAGAATTTGAATGGGATGTACAACTTACAAAAACCAGAGGAGAGCTGTTTAAGCGTTCTGGTCTTAGCTCTGATGGGAAACATCTAAATGTATCTCTCCAAGGTCGAATTACACACTAAAAAGTTCAATTAAAAGATGCAACAGAGGAAATATACGCTGACACTAATTATTCACAAAAGGCATGTAGAGACAGTGCAGTCAGAGTTATTATCTTTAATGGGAAATACTTCTGTCGGTGAGATAGGGGTTGAACCATACTATAAGATAAAGAATCGCATAAAAATGACAATCGCATTTACTGCAGAATGGAACTTATTGTTTAAAATTCTGTCTCGTCTATTCTATACATGGCAAAGTACCTTTGATGATAATCTCGGAATCGAAGAAGCGATTAGCATGGACAATAGTGCTAAACTTAAAGGTCTTGAATGGGGAATTTTGATGATAGAGACTCCCTAAATCTTAAATCAGATAAAGAGCGTGTTCTCTCTTCTCTCATCAGTCGTATTAAGCATCAGCCTAAAACATCTCTCCTAAAAGCACTAAACTCCGGGCCATTGTCTGTAGTGATCGAGTGAAGCTGACCACGCCGCTTGAGGAAGGCTAAACGACTATTCACGGCTCGAGCTATCGGTTTGGCTTTGCGCCTATGAGGAAGAGCTTCGAGGAAGTGTAGTCCGTCTTGCGATCCGTTAGCGTAAGGATAGCCTCACTGCTAGAGGCCCCTAGGATCAAGTCCATCTCCATGTCCCCCATACGCCCTTGCTCGTCAATGATCTCAGGGCGATCGAGAATGCTCTTATACCGCCCTCGCTTCTTGCTATTGCAAGGGGTGGAGAGGCGTTTGCGACGATACTTCAGACCATGCCGACAGTAGCTATATAAATCCCCTCCACTGCGTCCCCTCCACTGCGCTTGTCGGCGTGTAGCCAATTGTAGATCGTGGTCTTACCCACCATCGCTATCCCTTCCAGACGAAGACGACCCGAGATCTGCTCGGGAGACCATTGTTCCTGCTGAAGCAGGCTGGCTACTCGCTCCTGAAGAGAGCGGGTGAAGCAGCGGGGATGCTGCCACCAAGCAGCTCGCTCGTCAGCGAGCATCTGCGCATGCTGGGCGCTATAGCCACGCTTGTGACTATTGCGACGGAGCTCACGACTAACCGTGCTAACATGCACCTCAATGGTGCGGGCGATAGAGCGAAGGGAGCTACCCTGTTTGTGGAGCTGAGCAATTGTGTATCTTATCTTTGCTCGCGATTCAATTAGCGGTAAGTCATTTCAACCCTCAGTATACGACCTCTGGAGCATACAGCCAGTGAGCTTCTTGCTCGCTGGCTGTCTTTTTATCCAGACTGTTGCACTTGAGGCAGGAATGTGCATTCAATGAAATATTGGGAAGAATTTGGCTATTCCGGGAAAAGTAGCTACTTTAGCGCATGACGATAGCTCATGGGAAAAGACCTCTTGCTTTCAGGGGTAAGAGGAGCTTTTCGCATATCTGTGGTCAAAGCTATAAATGTAACTCACCTAACAGCTAAAGCCTATGGCATTATACGAATACGGTGTCGGAGGAAACGAAGTCAAGATCGACGCCAATGAAGCGATAGCGGAGATTCCCTCCAATCGTACGCTACTTGTACAGAAGCTCACGGATGAAGCAGCCCTTCAACCTGAGATGGTTTATGGGCTCGAGACGCTAGAGGATGTTTTCGAGCGCTTCCAGCCGTCAGTGGAGCTCGAGTTCCAAGACCAAGAGGGTAATGACGTTCCCGAGAAGCTAGACTTCAAAGGCCTCGGCGACTTTAGTGCCAAGAAGCTTAAGGAGAATAGTCCTTTCCTTTCACAGCTCAATATTGAGCGTGAGCAATACCTCAAAATCTCTCGTCTGTTGACCAGCAATAAGGCTCTGCTCAAGAGCTTAAACGATGCAGAGGCACGAGCAGAGATGATACACGTTCTAGAAGCGGCTCTTGAAGAACTCAAGGGGGCCAATAGAATCCAGGAATAATCCTCAAAGAACTACAAGGCTATGGCAGATAAGGCTACACAAAAATCTCAACTAGAACAGGGCACTAGCACCTCGAGGCAGGTGAGTACTTCCAGCCGTTCATCGATTGATCGGCTCAAGGCCTATGGGGGCTTTGCATTCTTGGAGCAAATCATTGATGAGTTCTCCAATATGAACCCTGAGCGTAAGGCGAGACGTAGTATTTTCTTGACGGATGAGGGGCGGAGTGATGCTCGTCGTCAGCTAGCAGGTCGCATCAAGATTTGGCTAGACTTGCTTCAGTCTGGCGAATCTGCTGATAAGATGCGTGATTTCGCCAAGGAGCGTGCAGCTCAAGTTGAGGGGACGCTTAATGCTAACCTCTTGACGGCACTCAAGCGTACACGTGAGCTAGAAGCCTCTTACCGCTCAGTGGCACACTTCTTCAAAAATACGGAAGAGAGCAAAGTCAAGAACTTGACGATTGTCAATGCAGAGCTGTCCCAGCTTACAGACCTTGACAATACGCTCTTCATTGATCATATTGCAGACGAACTGAAGCATAACTTCGACCGTCTAGACTTACGTCGTAACTACTCACTGCTTGTTGTCCCAGGCTATCTCGGCTCCAATGCTGTGCTCGACAAGTGGGCGAAGATTGCACACGATAATAAGGTTCTACTCGTCACCGACTTCCAGAACCTGGAAAGTCCTGATGACGTAGTAGACATGTTCTTCAGTGCAGATCATACAGGAGGTGAGGTCTACAAGTCGAATACGATCATGACCTGCAACTGGCTACTTGGTCGTACTAAGGTAGAAGTTGCGGGAGAAGAAGAGCATCTTTATGTTGCTCCTTCTGCTGCGCTTGCTGGACGTATCTACTCCACAAAGATGTCTCAAGTTGTGGCCGGTAAGAAGTTCGGAGGGATCAATGAGGTTGAGAGTGTACACTTTGACCTCAAGAAGAGTGAGATCTCAGAACTTGAGCGTATGGGCCTCGTCCCAATGGTCAATGAGTACAGCCGGGTGATGGCGTTCTCTGCTAAGACGCTCTTCAACGGTGATAATATCGGTCTGCAGACCTACTCTGTGGTGCGAGTCTTCGACTATATCACGAAGGTGCTGTTTGACTTCCTCAACCGAAGGGCCTTTGAGAACTGGACAACGCGTACTGAAGCAGATCTTCGTGCGCAAATTGTCAAGTTCTTGGATGGAGTACAAGGACCGAGCGGACTCATTGAGAAGTTTAAGGTACTCAAGATAGAGCAGGACCCTAATCAGAAGGATAAGGTTCTTCTCGATATTCATATTACACCTTACTTCCCTGCCAAGAGTTTCGTCATTCAGCTTGCAGGTCATAAGGGAGACAAACCCGAAGATACCACCTGGGAAAGCGAATACCGACAGGAGTAAGTAATAAGGTAAGATAACAGATAATAGTGGGGGAGGATATTTATCTTTCCCCACTATGCTATAATAAGAAGATTGAGATGAACTGGCTATTATTTAAGCACAAAGAAACCTCTCGAATGACAATTGATATTGATATGGAAAATGGGGCTGTATTGATCACTCAACGTTGGAGGATGGTTGACAAAGGTAATAGTTCCTCTGCCTCTATTGAGTATTTCAAGAGAATGGTTGCCTCAACGATTCAAGCTATTTGGAATCATAGATGCTTCATCAATCTCATAGATAAAAATGCTATAAAGAAAGAAGACCGCAAGAAATCCTTTAGACTCGACTTTAAGATTCGATGGGTTACTTCTAATGAACATTGGAAGGTGTACATGCAATCGGAAGGAGTAAGTTACATCAATTGGCTAGCACGAAGAATACACTTAGATATGTTAGACATAAAACCTCAGCAAAAGCAAGGAGCGCCAAGAGGTTTAGAGCAGTACCCCGTAGCACACGAATTTGGTCATACAATAGGGAACGTAAGGGGAGCATTTCCATCTATTATAATGGGTTTTGATCGAATGAGTGTAATCTCTCATGGAGATGAGTATGGAATTGCTCCCTCCGTCAGAAATAGTGAGATAATTAATAGGCAGAGGAGAGAGTACATTGCTGATATTAGTAGTATCATGAACCTTGGAAATGGTCTGAGAAGGCGCCACCTTGATTACATCCTTCAAGAACTAAACTCAATGTGTTCAGCATTCTTTGGTTGCTATTTTGAGATTGATGAAGTTATAGAAGTATAGTATAAATGAATAGAGTTACTAAAGTCTTCCTCATAGTATGGCTGCTTATGAATTTATTGGCATGTCTGAACCATAATAAGCACCAATTATCTCAAGAAACTCAGAAGACACTTCCAATAAGCTACCTACCAGGTGAGCTAGATACTCTCTATCAGCCTCTTTCTAGAGATAGCTTCATATTACAAGAATTGCACGATGAATTTAGGAATCCAACAGAGAGGCTATTCCCAATGGAGCAACGAAAGGCACATAAGACATGGGTTCTAGAATTCACTTGGAGAGAGAAAGCTGATAGTCTGATCACAGTATGGTATATAAGAGAAGCTGATACATTAAAATATCTCAGATATTTCAGGTACTCAGAATTCGACATTTTCTAAATATTAAGACTCCTTAATCAGTCCTTTTAGATTCGGGTCATTCTTAATCCTTTCAATCTCACTGGCGACAAGGGTTAGGATATCCTGTTTCACGCATTTATAGTTGGCTTCGATGGTCTCGCTGAGACTATCGGAGCCATCTTCGTTAAGGAACTCCGCGATGATGGGGATAGGTTGGTAAGCCTTGGCTTCGGCTGATACCTTCGCGACATCGACGACAATCTCAGCGTGGAAGATCTTCTGCTCGATGCGCTCATCGAAGTTGTCAGATACGGCCCCGACGAACATCCCCTGCGTAAGGTTACTAATCTTGCTGGCCGGTATCAGGCTATCGAGCTGTGTGGAGATTGAGGTAGATTTATCGTTTCTATTGATGGTCATGGACTGCCGTTGCTGTAGGACCTTTCCGAAGCGTTCGGAGAGGGTCTTGGCTGTCTCACCCACGACTTGGCCACTGAAAACATTTCCCACGGTGTTCTGAATCACCTTGCTCTCCTTATCGCCATAATCACGTGTAAGCTGTGAGAAGTCCTGAAATCCTAAACATACAGCGACCTTGTTGGAGCGGGCTGTTGCGATGAGGTTGTCGAGTCCGCGGAAGTAGATGGTTGGTAGCTCGTCGATGATGACGGAGGACTTGAGTTGCTTCTTCTTGTTGATGAGCTTCACGATGCGAGAATTATACAAGCCAAGAGCCGCAGAGTAGATATTCTGTCGGTCGGGGTTGTTGCCCACGACGAGGACCTTGGGTTCATGCGGGTTATTGATGTCGAGAGAGAAGTCATCGCCGGTCATTACCCAGTAGAGCGCTGGGGAGATCATACGAGAGAGTGGGATCTTTGCCGAGGCGATCTGTCCTTGTAGCTGGTCTTGTGCTCCGCCCTCCCAGGCATCCATAAAGGGGGATAGGTAGTTGGCGAGCTCACCGTAGGCGGTGAGGATAGGGAAGATTTGGGCGTA
>ERZ773072.266-NODE-266-length-32171-cov-12.718302_pt1 | contig 32171 bp, 35 predicted proteins | sample MGYA00580617_ERZ773072 | MGnify/ENA primary metagenome ERZ773072 (study PRJEB29015, sample SAMEA2737970) | human oral metagenome | biome: human oral; feature: human-associated habitat; material: dental | place: China | collected 2122 ...
GGTTATGCTCGCCGGGTAGAGTGATGTTCTTGTTGGAATCGTGCAAGATTGTTAGATTTTTCTCATCAAATATGACGGAATTTTCTTGCCATGCGATAACTTTTTTAGATTTTTCACCGAATTCACGGAAGGCGTCTAAGTAAGATTCTTTTGTTGGATATGTGTCTGGATGGTCGTAATCAACAGATGTGGTAAGGCTGATTTCTGGAGAAAAATGCAAAAAGTTGCGGTCAAATTCATCACATTCGTATACGAAAAATTGGCTATTTTTATCAAATGTTCCGCTCGGTCCGAAGCTTAAAGTCGAACCTACTGAATAGCTGACGGGAATTTGCAATTGCTTCATTGTCCAGACTAGCAGGCTTGTTGTTGTGGTTTTTCCGTGGGTGCCAGCGACCGCGATAAGTTTCAGGTTTTTATCGGCGATTATTTGCGCCAGCAATTCGTCGCGCTTGCTGGTTTTTATGCCTAATTTTCGCGCCAAGACTAATTCTGGATGATTTTCTGGTAAAGCAGCGGTGTAAATAAACCAATCAAATGGCGATTTATCGTGTTCTGATTGCAGGAACGCGCCAGATTGGTCAAAAGAAATATGAATTCCGTCTGACTCTAATTCGTTTGTGATTAGACTTGGTGATCTGTCGGAGCCGCAAACGTCATATCCAGCCTCTAAAGCAATTCTACTCAGTGGTCCGATACCAACGCCGCCAATTCCTGAAAAATAAATTCGCATACAAATATTATACCACCGCAGCGGTAACAATATTCACGTCATTGGGATAATTTGCTATACTAAAATCATAGAGAAGGTGGTGGGATGGCTATAGACAAGAAGAAAACCAAGTTCAGAATTAAGCGACTCAGTCAGATTAAGACTTGGCAGTTGGTTATTTTATTGATTATGTCTGGTTTTATTTCGGCAACTTTTTTGAGACTGAATAATGTTGGTATGGTCGAGCGACGAGAATCTGTAGAAAATGCAGATAAGGCTGGAGATATAGTCAATCTTCAGCAGCGACTATACGATTTGCAGCGTTATGTATCTACACATATGAACGCTGATCCAGGGAAGATTGCGCTGGATCATACGTATAAACAAATGTATGACCGGAAGCTGAAAGAGTTCGAGGAGGAGATAAAAAATCAGTCTAACAATGATACTGTGTCGAAAGTTAGGGCTGTCTGTGATGCTAGGGCGCAGCAAGGCGGTTACGGCCGATTTACGACACAGGCGGATCCGAGGTATATCAGTTGTATTAATGAGGAGTGGGCAAAATATCCTGCCGCGAAAGCCACTAACTTGCAGTTTGAAGCGCCTTCAACTGAGCCGTATTATCATACTTTCATCTCGCCGATATGGTCGGCTGATTATGCAGGGTGGTCTTTGCTAGTGACGATATTTATTGCCATGATTATTGTAATGAGGTTGGTTGTTCTGGGGATGTTAAAGTTGATGATTAGACGGCAAAATAAGCTTTTTTAGCTTGACAGGGGTGATATAGAGATAGTAATCTATATAGGTATATCATTAATAGGAGGTATATAACCAAATGGCTTATAAACATACCAACTCAAAGGGCATCACATATTACTTGCATAAGACTGACGTAACTTTGCGCGGTGGCAAGACTCAAACTATTTACTTCTTCGCTAAGGTTGAGAAGAATGAAAAGGGTACACCATGTGATCTACCAGAAGATCGTATTGTGAAAGAAAACCCACGCAACGGCTTTTTGACAATTTCTAAGAAAAAATAGTCCTTTGCTTGCACCATAAGCGTGTTTGGTGATATAGTATAACCAAACAAACAGGTGCCATAACTCCTCTGTAAAAAGCAGGGGAGTTTTTTGTGGGATTGATTATTTATGGATATTGTGGTATAATTTGCTCATGACACAAAAAGAAGGTCCGTCGGTTGAGACTAATATGAAGTATGAGTTAACTCCTGAACAGGAAGTCGAGCTCGATTATATTGTTGATACTATGGGATGTTCTTATGATGATGCAAGGCGAAAAATGGGCCTTCCCGTGGATGACCCAAAAGAGGTTGGAAATCTTATCAAGAGGGCGTCTTCACCTAGAGAAGTTGGTAATAAGGCTGTAAAAGGTTTCTTCTGTGGTGACTGTTGTAGGTATATAGAACCGGGTAAAGAGTGTTCACATGTAAGAGTTGGTAGTCGTGGTGGGCGGTATGCTAGTGATAGTAGCAGATACTAAAGAAAAAGCCCCCTTCTGAATGAAGAGGGATTTTTCTTGGTGGCGGGGGTAGGATTTGAACCTACGACCTTTTGGTTATGAGCCAAACGAGCTACCAGGCTGCTCTACCCCGCGATACATAATTATAATATCAGTTTGGCGTAATAATTGCAACACCCTAGTGCCTATGACTGTTTCCGCCAAATAGAAAGTTCATCCATTGCTGAAAGTTGCTGTCAGTCTGTTTCGTGTTTGATGCGAATTTTTGTGCAGGCGTGGAGTTCTCAAATGACTGGGTGACGAGCTGTTTTTCGCCAGGTAGACCTTTTCCCGCGCGCTGTCTAATAGTCAATTCTTGATACTCTTCGCTTTGATAATATTTCGATTCGTATTCCAGTAGAGCGACTTGCAATTTTTCTATTTCCACTTGCTGGCGTTTGTCGTCAATAGAGCGTTGTAATTCGTAGTTTTTTTGCATTGATTCAATGGAGCCCCAGGCCCAACTCATAGCAATTAAAATCGCAGCAGCAATAACGACATTATTTAGAGTTAAATAGTCGTGCTGTATTCTGTAAATTAATCGTTTGAGTTTTAATTTGTTCATTTTTGCAAACTTAATATCTACCACATAATATTGTAGCAGGAATTGTAAAAATATTCATCTTATGATTATCAAATTCAGACTGTGGTGGGGGCGGCTGGGATCGAACCAGCGACCAATCGGTTATGAGCCGACTGCTCTAACCCCTGAGCTACGCCCCCGTGAGACTTATTATAGCGCATCAGAGGTAATTATAGAAGTTTTCCGGCGGCAATTCGCACGGCTTCTGACCAAGAAGTAAAACAATGCGGAGTAGACGCTAGTTCTTCGCTGGTAATTTTATGTCGAACGGCCAGGGCTAGCTCGGCTGCCATATCGCTAGCGTGCGGTCCGACGATCGTTCCGCCTACGACAACTCGCTTCTTGTCAACGATCAATTTCACAAAACCTATTCGCTGGTCGGTAATGTTGCTGCGTACAGTAGTCGTGAGCGGAACAATTGCTATTTTTGCGCTTATTCCTTTCATCTTACAATCGTATTCATTCATTCCAATTTGAGCTATTTCTGGCTGAGTAAATGCAACTTGTAGGCGTGGGGAATCATTGAATTTAATCTTATTATTATGTAGCAAATTATGAGCCGCAATACGACTTTGCGCCAAAGCTGTGTGAGTTTGGATATTAGCGTTAGTTACATTTCCTGCGGCAAAAATATGCCGAGCGGAAGTTTGTAGGGAAGAATTAACCAAAATGCCGTTTTCGGTATATTTTACGCCAGCGTTTTCTAAGCCTAAATCTGTTGCAGGTAATTGTTGGTCGGCAATTAGAATCTCATCAACGCGTACAGATTTTTCTATTCGCCCTTGTAGAAAAGTGACGCGCTTTTGTATAGACGATTTTTGTATAGCGATAATCTTAGTGCGAGCTAAGATTGAAATATTGTGATTTTTTGCGTCATTCGTAACCAAAGTGCTGACTTCTGGGTCAAATGTTGATAATATTCTGGATGATTTCTCTGCTACGTAAACTTTTGTTCCTAGGGTGGAGAAGATGTGCGCCAATTCTAGTGCTGTAGCTCCCGCACCAACAATGAACATGGTTTTTGGTGGGCGCTTTAAGCTAAAAATAGTTTTTGGAGTGTGATAAGAAGCGGCATTTAACCCAGGTATTTCTGGAATTTGCCAATCAGATCCAGTTGCAATGAGAAATTTGCGAGCGGACAAGTGTCTTCGATTGATGGCTATTTCGTTCGGACTCAAGAAATGTGCATTGCCAGCAAAAACACTAATGCCTTGCTTTTCGTAATAATATCGATTGCCGCCAGCTCCAGTTCTCTTTACAACTTTGTCTTTCCAGGAGAGCAGAGAAGGGTAATTATACCCAACCGAGTTAGTGCGCAGCCCAAATTTAGCGGCATCTTTGGCTGTTTGATAAACATTAAGAGCATGAGTTAAAAATCCAGTTGGTACATCTCCCCAGTTTGGTGATTCCCCGCCGAATGTTGATTTTTCTACAACAGCAACTTTTTTTCCGGCACTTGCTAATATGTTGGCTGCAGGTGAACCGCCAGCACCACTACCAATTACGATATAGTCATAGTCAAAAGTCGGTTTTTGCGACATTAAATCTCCTAAATTATAGTTTTATAATTTTTATATAAATAAGCTGCGTCAGGATGCAGGGTTTTCATAATACGTTGTGCTTGTCGGCGGATATCGGCAGAGGTTATTTCTGGGTGAGTTTCGCACCAATTCATAACACCCAAAGTGACGGTTTTTGCGATATCTTGAGCTTGACCTTCTGGTGTGCGAACACTTAGGCAAGTGGCAATTATGGAATTATGGAGCTTGTCTGGGCTAAACTCCTCTGGCAGTCGTTTTCCTTGTTTGATAACGTCAATTTGACCTGGCTTTACCATAAATTGCCTCCGTAGCTGATAACGCCAATAACGCGGTCGACAAATAGAAATGCCGCCAAAATTAGTAAGCTACCGCCGCTGGCGAATTGCAAAAATCTCTTATGATCTTCTCTCCAGCGTTGTAAATTAGAGATGCTGCGTCCGCTGCCGATCAAGACGATAACGACAAACAACGGCAGTGTGGACACGATGACGTAGATCGCTATACTGATGATTTGCAAGAAAGGGTTTGGTAGGGTGATAATAGCCAGACTGGCGGCTATAATTGGCGCGATAATAAATATGATTTCTGCAATAACACTAATTATTCCCAGGGCAAAGCTTTCTATGGAATTTTTAGTTTTTTTGGTGCGCTTGTTTAAATATTCTGCAAAATTGCGTGGAAGCCATAATGAAGTTCCTGGTTGTCGTCGGAAGTAGAACGCCCAAATTGCGATTCCTAAGCCAAACATCATCCCTGAAGAGGCGGCGGCAACGAGTTGCTCTGCGCTGGTGACGTGGTGGATGAATAGTGATAAGAAATAGGAAATTGAGCTGATAAGTAATAAGGTAATCATTGCGACTCCAAGTATAAAACTGTTGCTCATACGAAAAATTTTTCTCTGAGCGGTTTTTTTGCCAATTGAATGTCCGCTGAGTAACGTTAAAACACTGACACTAAGCTGAAAACTAGCGTGAATAATCGCTGCAAAAATTATGGTGGCCAGTGACGAGATTGTTACGGGGGTCATTTTTGTGTATAAATCCTTCCCTACCAGTGTACCACAAGCGGAATGAAAAGGTAAATAATGACCGAAAAAGGTATTGCTTTTTTGTCAAATTTATGATAGTATAAAAATAGTTAAATAATTAACACAAAAAAGGAAAAAATATGGAAATCAATACCAGTGAATTAGCTGAATTTTTAGAAGTAACCCGAAAAAAGGATTTAGCAACATGGGAGCGTCAGCGTAATTCATGGGAATTGGATAGCTTTGTGTCGCGACGATTGGCAGCTTTGGATGGTGTCCAATCTGAGGAGGTTGAGCTAATTTAGTGTCTATAAAAATTCCCCGTCGTATCGACGAGGAAAGATAATTTCTGGTAGCACCGGGTGGACCCGAACCACCGACCTCAGGCTTATGAGTCCTGCGCTCTAACCAGCTGAGCTACGGTGCCACACTGCATTGATTGTAACAGATAGTATAAAATTTGCCAAATACGTTTTAGGTAAATTGTGAGATAATGGATATGTGAGATATATTATCGCAGTCAGTGGTGGGATTGATTCGGTAGTTTTGCTGGATTTGATGTCGCGAACGGAAAAAGATTTGGTGGTCGCTCATTTTGATCACGGAATTCGTGAGGATTCGGCGAGTGATGCTAGATTTGTCGAGGCTTTAGCTGATAGATATAAAGTACAATTTGTTTGTCGGCGCGAAAAGCTAGGGGCTGACGCCAGTGAAGAATTGGCGCGGCAAAGACGATATGAGTTTTTACGTGGTGTGGCTGCGGATTTTGACGGCGTGATTGTGACGGCACATCACCGAGATGACATTGTTGAAACTGTAGCAATGAACCTTAAGCGCGGCTCCAGGTGGCGAGGCTTGGCGGGGATGAGTGATAGTCAAATAGTTAGACCGATGAATAGCTGGACGAAGCAGATAATTTATGAATATGCGATTCGTCAGAAATTGGAATGGTGTGAAGATGAGACAAATCAAAGCGACTTGTATCAGAGGAATAAATTTAGGCGTAAGATAAATCGTGAGCTTGATGAATATCAGAAACTTGGAGTGTATGAGGCGTGGCGAAAACAGAGAGAATTAAGAGGAAAAATTGAGCAGGAAATAGAGAAGTTTGATAGAGAAGTCCTGGGCCGGTATTTCTTGACGATGATAGATGATAATGTCGCACAAGAATTGCTATATTATTACATTTTGCGACGTTATGATGTATCATTGCTGGGTTCTCAACTGGAGCGGATGTTAATTGCTATAAAAACTGGAAGAGTTGGCTCTTGCTGGCAAGTTGGCGGTGGTATTGTGATGAAATTGGCATTAAGAAGTGTTATAATAAAGAGAGTTTGATTAGTATAGGCGAAAGGATTAGTTGAGAATGGCTGTTAAGATGCCTCAAAGAAATGGAAAGAATAGAATAAGTCAAATTTTACGATTTGGATTGTTTTGGGCAATTATAATTTTTGTAGCGTTAATTTTTTACGCAACACTCTTCCCTGCGTCAAATCTTAAAGATGTTGCATTGTCTGATGTAGTGCGCCGAGCAAATGACGGTAAAATTGCTCAATTGGAGATTCAGGGAAACGATATTAGGGTTACGCCCAAAGGAGAGTCAAAACCTACTGAACGTTCGGTCAAGGAGTCTGGTAGTATTTATGAGCAGGGATTGAATAAGGACGCTAAGGTTGAGGTGAAGATTATTCCACCGTCTACAACTGGTGAAACTATGTGGAATTTGGCGGTTATGGTTGTGCCTGTGTTGATTATCGTGGTATTCTTTATGTTTATGATGCGCCAAGCTCAGGGTCAAAATAATCAAGCTATGGGATTTGGTAAGAGTAAGGCTCGCCTGTATGGACAAGATAAAGAAAAGGTTCTGTTTACGGATATCGCTGGAAATGATAACGCCAAGCAAGATCTGCGGGAAGTTGTTGATTTTCTTAAGCATCCGAAGAAATATAAAGATTTGGGCGCAAAGATTCCAAAAGGCGTATTATTAGTTGGTAATCCGGGTACGGGTAAGACGATGCTAGCTCGTGCTGTTGCTGGTGAGGCTGGTGTGCCATTCTTCTCGATCTCCGGTTCTGAATTTGTGGAAATGTTTGTCGGTGTTGGCGCTAGCCGAGTACGAGATCTATTTTCTAAGGCTAAGAAAAATGCTCCATGTATTATCTTCATTGATGAGATTGACGCCGTGGGACGTAAGCGCGGCTCTGGTATGGGTGGCGGTCATGATGAGCGTGAGCAAACTTTGAACCAGATTTTGGTAGAGATGGATGGTTTTGATGGCGAGACTAATGTTATTGTTTTGGCAGCAACCAACCGAGCGGATGTTTTGGACCCAGCTTTGCTTCGACCTGGACGATTTGACCGACGTGTAACTATTACGCTTCCAGAGCGCAAAGATCGTGAGGCGATTCTGAAAGTTCACTTTAAGAAAAAGCCAACTGATGAGACTGTTGATCTTGATAAATTGGCAGCAAAAACCGCTGGCTCATCTGGTGCGGACTTGGCAAATATGGCCAATGAAGCTGCAATCATCGCTGCACGTCGCAACAAGAAGAAGATCTCAAATGATGAATTAACTGAGGCGTTTGAGCGTGTGGCAATTGGTCCAGAGCGCAAGACTAAGATAATGAACGATCACGAGAAAGAGTTGACTGCTTATCACGAAGCTGGCCACGCAATTGTTGGCCACGTCTTGCCTGATTCCGACCCAGTCCACAAGGTTACGATTATTCCACGTGGCGGTACCGGTGGAGTAACATGGTTCTTGCCGCCAGAAGATAAGAGTTACACAAATGTTTACGAGTTTAAAGATATTTTGGCTCGGGCAATGGGTGGACGAATCGCTGAGCAATTGATTTATGGCGAAGACGGAATTACCACTGGCGCTGGTTCAGATTTGCGAAAGGCGACTGAAATTGCTCGCGATATGGTTATCGAGCAAGGAATGGGCGAGAGTCTTCGCGATCAAGTATTCCATGAAGATAATGGCGGCCTGATGTTTGATAAAATGACCAGAGAGCGTCCGTATTCTGATGAAACTGCCAAATTAATTGACCAAGAGGTTGCGCAGTTGATTACCGAAGCTAAGCAGCGCGCAATGCTAGTGTTGAAGGAAAATCGTTCATTCCTTGACAAGCTGGCTGAAGCCTTACTGAAGGATGAGACTTTGGAAGAATCTGAGGTTGATGAAATCCTTAAGGGCGCAAAATTACCAAAAGAAGCTAAATTGCATTCGTAAAATATTATGGGGCGCGTTCGTAGTACGGTTACGAAAATAAATCAGCGGCTCAATGTGAAATTAGCGGCTACAATTCTGGCTGGCTCGACGTTACTGTCGAGCTTGCTGGGATTTTTCCGTGATCGTCTACTTAATTCCGCCTACATGCCAAGTGAAAACGGTGCGCTGGCGGGATATCCGGTTGGATTAGATGCCTACACTGCAGCTTTTATGGTGCCAGATTTTATGTTTGCAGTGCTGGTTTCTGGTGCGCTTAGCGTAACGTTTATCCCAGTATTTAATGAGCGGTGGGTTAAGGGTAATAAACAATCAGCTTGGCAAATTAGCTCAAGTATGATTAATTTTATGGCGCTAATCACCATGGCGGCGTCGGTGTTGATTATTATTTTCGCCGATCCGTTGATGAAGTATTTAATCGCACCTGGTCTGAGTGAGTCTGGTCATGCTTTGGCGGTTAGTATGATGCAAGTAATCGCAGTGAATCCGTTTATCTTTGCGGTTGCAGCGGTGATTGCTAGTATTCAGCAGGCAGTTGGACGATTTATGTTCTGTGCGCTGGCGCCAATGCTGTATAACGTTGGTATTATTATTGGTACGGTGTGGTTTACCGGCGGCGTCAATTTATTCGGCTGGCAGATTTTTGATGGTGGCATTATGGGTGTGGCGTTAGGCGTGGTTTTGGGTTCGTTCCTGCAATTGATCGTCAGCGCAGTTGGTTTGGCTGGACTTGGGTTTGATTACAATTTCAAGATTTATTGGCGAAACAAGGGTTTTAGAAAAGTCCTATCTTTGCTGCCAGCACGTTCTGTTGATCAAGGAATGGATTATGTGGTTAGCTTGGTTGAGGTCAATTTAGCCTCGCGCTTGGCTGACGGTACGGTTAGGGCGTACCAACAGGCTTTGACTCTTCATATGATGCCGATCAATCTTATTGGCGTGGCGATTTCAAATGCTGCCTTTCCGCAATTAACTGAGCATTTGGGTGAAGGTCGAAATGACCTATTTCAAAAAGACCTACGTTCTCTGCTGAGAATTATTTTTTGGATGGCACTTCCGGTGTCGGTGGTGATTTTCTTTACCAGGGGATACGTCGTGCATTTTATCCGCAATGGTGGCAATCAACTAATCGCGGGAATTTTGGGCTGCCTGGTTGTGGCGATTTTATTCCGAACTATTTATCACATGGCCGCGCGAGCATTTTACGCCCGCCAAGACACGAAAACTCCGCTATATATTTCAATTTTCTCGATTACTTTGAATATTGTCTTAGCAATCGTTCTATCGATGGTCTTGAAAATGGGTGCGTATGGATTGGCTTGGGCTCAATCAACGGTGGCGGTTTTGGAAGTGGTTGTACTTTTGGTGGTTATGAATCGTCAAATGCCAAAATTGTTCGATATGACATTTGTGCGGGCGATTTTTAAGATGATAATTGCCGGTACTATTACGGGAGTGGTTTGTTATATTGCCGTGCTAATTATGCCGTTTCGTTATCATGACGACAGTTTCTTTAGCGCTTTCCCGAAATTTGCTATCATTTCATTTGTTAGTTTTGGCGCGTATGCCGCGGCTTCGAAGTGGCTAAAATTACCAGAAATTGACCCGATTCTTGCACGATTGAAAAAAGTGTTATTTGGGCGATTGGAGTTTAAGGGCTAATGGAAAATATTCGGAATTTTTGTATTATTGCTCATATTGATCACGGCAAGTCTACGCTGGCTGATCGAATGATGGAGATGACTGGGACAGTAGAAAAGCGCGAGATGAAGTCGCAGTTGCTGGATTCGATGGATTTGGAGCGGGAAAAAGGCATTACTATTAAGTTGGCGCCGGTGCGAATGCGATATAAAAATATCGATCTGAATTTGATTGATACTCCGGGGCATGTCGATTTTAGCTATGAAGTTTCGCGTAGTTTGCAGGCTTGCGAGGGTGCGATATTGGTGGTTGATGCTAGCCAGGGAATTCAGGCGCAAACATTGTCGAACGTTTACCTGGCGATGGAGCAGGATTTGACAATTATTCCGGTCCTGAATAAGGTTGATTTGCCGGCCGCTGATATACCGCGCGTATCCAGGCAAGTCATTAATTTGTTAGGCTGCAACGAGAGCGAGATTATTCATATTTCTGCTAAAACTGGTCAAAATGTAGACAAGGTTTTGGATGCGGTTGTTGATAAAATTCCAGCACCAACTGGCGAGGTTGATGATCCGACTAGGGCATTGATTTTTGATAGCTATTATGATGATTATCGTGGCGTGATTTTATACGTGCGGGTGGTTGATGGGCGAATTAAAAAAGGCGAATCTATTCGAATGATGGCGACTGAGGCAAATGGACTAGCTCTGGAAGTTGGTCATCTTAACCCAGCCATGCAACCCGACCCTTCGCTTGAAACTGGCGAAATCGGCTATATTGTGACAAACCTGAAGACGACACGCGAGGCGCGGGTTGGTGATACAGTAACGCTGGGGAAATATTTTAATTAAGATGAGCGACTTGCCGCCAATCAGATTTGCTAATGGAGCTTGCCTTGTTGCAAACGAAGTGACGGCTCCTTCTGGAGTGAAGAGAATAGTTTTTGGAGATGATCCAGAAAAACCCATGGCTCGTCTTGGCTATAGAGAAGTTGGCAGAAGGGCTTGTTTTGCGGGTATGCTATTTAAGAATGCCCCAGATGAATATAAGGCGGGTACGTCAATATTGTCATACTTTTTTGAAACAGCAATTCCTGAATTGGGGCTCCATCCGGGAGAAACCTCAAAAATACATAAACCTGTTATTGCTTTACTTCTGGCTAGATATGGGTTGGAAGCCGACACAGCTTCGGAATATTGGTCTCGCGCTGGACTATTGGTGCAACGAGTAGGAATATCAAGGAAATACCCTCAGCTACATTTCTGTGAAGGAAACGAAGAAGAATTCGAGAGCGAGCAATATCAAAGATTTTATGATATTGTGCCAAATAGAGAATTGCCGTTCTTATATCCTTTAAAATCTCCTTCAAAGCAGGTTGATGTACATACTTCGTATACTCCATAGTCACAAAACCTTGCCAATACAACGGCAATGAGCGTTTAACACAACTGTCTAGTTGTAAAGAATGGTATAATTGTTAGTGAATGTCTAAGGCGATTGTCAAACCACTTCCAGGTTATAAAGAAGTTAAGCCGTTTGTTTATGCGGGGTTTTTCCCGGTGTCCAACGAAGACTACAATGACCTGAAAGAGGCAATTGAAAAGTTGAGTCTGAGCGATTCGGCGTTGCAGTTTGAGCCGGAAAATTCGCCAGTACTGGGCTACGGTGTACGAATTGGATTTTTGGGTCTGCTTCATATGGACATTATTCGCGAGCGACTAGAGCGTGAGTATAATTTGGATTTGATTGTTACGAATCCGAGTACTGATTATCAAGTTAGTCTGACGAATGGCGAGGAATTAGATATTAAATCCGCCAGCGAATTGCCCGACCCAGCGCAGATAAAAGAGATTCGTGAACCATGGATTGACGGTGAAATTGTTGTGCCACAGGATTACATAGGCGCGGTGATTCAGTTGATTGTGAGCAAGCGTGGTCGCCAGAAAAACCTGAGTTACATTGACGAGCGGGCGCTGATTTCATTTGCGGCACCGCTTGCGAATTTATTAACGGATTTTTATGACCAATTGAAATCTATTACCAGTGGCTACGGTTCGTTTAATTATGAGTTGGCAGATTATCAAGTGGAAGATTTGGTGCGTGTCGATTTTTATGTGGCAGGCGAAATGGTTGATTCACTGAGTGTGATGTGTCATCGGTCGGAATCGCAGCATTTGGGGCGTGAGATTGTTAAGAAATTGAAGGAAGTCGTGCCGCGTCAGAGTTTTGAGGTTTCATTGCAAGCGGCAATTGGCGGTAAATTTATTGCCAGGGAAAATATCGGCGCTTATCGAAAAGACGTTACGGGCTATCTTTACGGCGGTGATGTCAGTCGTAAAAAGAAGCTTCTCGCCAAGCAAGCGCGCGGTAAAAAACGAATGAAACGCTTTGGTAAAGTTGACATACCGAGTGAGGCATTTATGGTGATGCTAAAAAGAGATTAATATTCTGCGCGGAGTGAATGATTATTGGCCCACAGTTTCCTGATTGGCAATCTGCACTTGATGAGTTATTATAGGTAAATATTATGCCAAGTATTGAAGATCTTATTGTAAATTATCAGCCAACTGAATCGACAATTGAGTTGGTTAAAAGTACGAAAATTGCGTTACTTGCGGGAATTTCTGGTGCGGGCAAAGACACGATAAAAAAGCAATTATTGAAGTCGCCGGAGTTTCGCGATATTGTTTCTCATACTACGCGTGCGCCACGCACAAATAACGGATGCGCCGAACAGGATGGAATCGACTATCATTTTATTGATTTCCAAACTGCCGAAAATATGCTACAAAATAATGAATTTATCGAGGCAAAATTTGTTCACGGTACGGTTTATGGGACGTCAGTGGCTGAGCTGAAATTAGCGCATGACCAGAACAGCGTGGCAATTACCGACATTGACGTTCAGGGCGTGGAGGAATATGAGCGACTGGCGCCAGACAGCATTGCGATTTTCATTGTACCGCCAAATAGCCAAACTTGGATTGAGCGATTAAAAAAGCGTTACGTAACTGAAGAAGATTTTCAGGCGGAGTGGCCGAAGCGTCATGCCTCGGCGGTAAAAGAGTTAGCTTACGCGCTTGAAGTTCCGTATTATCACGTGATTATCAATGACGATTTGGAGCGAGCAATTCGAGTGACCGAGGAAATTATTTTACGCGGCGACGTGTTTAAGCGTCAAGATGACGAGGCGCGTTTAGTGGCTCGAAATCTCCTCAATGATATAATTAATCTATGAGTTCAGTAAAAACTCCAAAAAAAATAGCAGCCAGGCAAGATCGTTCCTCGAAGACCTTGACTACATTGTTAGACCAATCCTTTTTTATCTTTGCAGGTTTGGCGTCGTTTTGGTTGGCGTGGTTGGTACTTAGAGAAGGTTGGGCGACGGGCGGCTGGTGGCTGGTTGGCTTGTTCTTTGTTGTGTGGATAATTGTGGCATATTTGGCGTTGCCTAGACTTCATCGAATTTTGAGCAATATGTACGTGCCGAATTATTTTATTGGTAGGACGCGAACGGCGGACGGAGTATTAAGCGACCCTGTCAATTTGAGTGTGCGCGGCTCGGAAGAAAAGCTCCATAAGGCAATGACTGAGGCAGGCTGGGTTTTGGCGGATGACATAACTCCAAGGTCGGCTTGGAAAATGGTGCTTACGGTTTTGAGCGGTCGTAGTTATCCAAATGCGCCAGTGTCGCCAGCATTTTTGTTTGGCAGACGGCAGGACTTTGCCTATCAGCAGGAAGTTGACGGCAATCCAAGGCGTCGTCATCATGTTAGGTTTTGGCGATGTCCAACTGGCTGGCTTCTCCCTGGCGGTCATCGGGTTGATTGGCTGGCAGCGGGCACATACGATAAGAGCGTTGGCTTTTCTTTGTTTACTTTTCAGTTCACACATAAAATTGACGAGAATATTGATATTGAACGAGATTATATTATTGAATCGGTTAAAAGTAACAATAAAAATGTTAGAGTGACGATATTGAAGGATTTTTCAACGGGATATCATTCGCGCAACGGTTTTGGAGATTCCATTCGCACTGATGGTGATTTGCCGATTTTGGAAGTCGGTCGGATAAAGGCTGACAATAACATCACGGCTTCAACACGACTCGGGGTGATTATGGACGGTACTGTTTATGATCGTCATCCGCGAAATCACGAAACTTTATTGGAAGAGCTTTGGGGCCGCCGACCACCGCAGATTTTAATTGGCAGTGGGCTAATGATTTTGGCGTCTCTATTTACAATTGGGCAAATGTTGGTGGACTTTTCTAGCTGGCCGACAACTTTAGTGCAGGTTGCGAATATTGATGGAATTGATATAAATGCCGCGAATGCTATGTTGTCAATGATGGCTGGTTTTAATGTGTTGTTGGTCGTGGCGGAAATCGTGTTGGTTGGGCTGTTACTTCGAGGAAGTAGTCGGGCGCGAATCTCACTGCTTTCTGTAGCGACACTAGCCATTGTTACCGAATCTTTATCTGTGACAATTGGGCGGATTAACGCGTCGATTATGCTGCTTTTGATTTCAATTGGTGTGCATATTATGATCATGATGTTGTTCTCTTCAGATGCAGCGCGCTACTTTACGGAAAGACGATAAGGCTTGGCACTCTGCTTGTATGAGTGCTAGATTTGCGATATAATTGAACTATGACCGAACGTCAACAAGCAATCCTTGTCGCTATTATTGAGCAGTACGCTGAAATTGCGGCGCCAGTTGGTAGTGTAACGCTAGCCAAACTGTTTGGCGTGAGTAGCGCCACTATTCGCAGCGAAATGGCAAAACTTGAGGAGATGGGATTTATTGAGGCGCCCCACACGAGCGCGGGTCGAATTCCGACAGATAAGGGATATCGTTTTTATGTCAATGGAATCACGGCGGCGCAAATGACGGAATTGCCGAGCGGTATTGATAGTAGCACGAAGGCAATTGAGGCGCACGTCAATTCAAATGTTGATACTTCAGATAAAGCGATTCGTCGAGCAGTTGATGGTTTGGTGGAAATGACTGGCAATTTTGGTTTTGCGTCATTTGGTTCGAGTTTGTACATGAACGGAATGACTCAGTTGTTCAGCCAGCCAGAGTTTGGTGATGGCGATCACGTTCAGGCGGTTGCTAAATTGATTGACAATATCGAACCGTGGCTACGTGAAGCGGCGCCGGACGAACCGTTAAATGTGTTTATTGGTAACGAAAACCCAATCGGTAAAAGCAGTGGAGCTACGTTGATTATAAGTAAATTTAAGTCATCGTCTGGTGGCGATAATTACATCGGCGTGATTGGTCCGACAAGGCAAAATTATCGTCGAACGATGGAGCTGGTGCGTCGCACGGGCGCGATGTTAGAAGAGGTCTTGTAGCAATTGGGCGTTTTGCTAATTAAAAGGAGGAAAAAATGACGAAGAATAAAAAAGCTGAAGATTTAGAGAAAGAAGTTGCTGAGCTGACGTCGGATCTGCAGCGGACTCGAGCGGATTTTGAGAATTATCGTAAGCGCGTGGAGACAGAAAAGCAATCAGCTCATGAGTTGGGACAAACTAAGTCGGTGATGAAATTGTTGCCAGTTATTGATACAATTGAGCGAGCCGTTGCTAACGTCCCAGGGGAGATTCAAGATAATGCGTGGGTTAAGGGCGTGGCTGGTCTGAATAAGCAGCTTGATAAGCAATTGAAGGAGATTGGTTTGGAGAAAATTGACGCCAAACCCGGAACTTTATTTAATCCTGAACTTCATCAGGCTGTTCAGTTTGACGAATCGACGGGTGGCGACAAGGAAGTTATTGCCGAGGAACTTCGCGCTGGCTATACTTTGAACGGTTCGGTTATTCGCGACGCAATGGTAAAAGTTGCCCGTCAGTAATAGACGTTTATAATGAAATAAGTGCGCTACTTGTTTTTGGAGTGGCGCTTTTTATTTATCAATAGAATAATTGCAATAACGATCAGAGATATACCGATTGCAAGACCTATAAATAAAGATTCTCCGGTGTTTTCGAGAAGATTACCAGATTGTGTAACAGTCTGATATGAAGTACTGTTTCCTTGATGGCTTTCTTGATAACCAGTAGTAGTACATGGCTGACCGTTAGTATAACTGCCTGCGCCATAGCTACTACAGTTATAAGTGGCAGAAAAATTATGAAATATAATTCGATTACTCATCATGACTCTATTGATTTTATAAGCATTACTACTATAATAGAGGAGTAATACTATAAAAACAAGGGGGATGTGTTATGCCACAGATTGGCGTTCCGGAGTTGGTTGTAATACTAGTTATTTTACTTATATTGTTTGGTGCAAAAAGATTGCCTGAGTTGGCGCGAAGTATTGGTTCATCAGCAAGAGAACTAAAGACGGCGTTCAAGGAGGATGATGAAAAGAGTAGTGCATCGCGATCTGGCGAAGCGAAAGACAAGTAACTCGTCACAAGTTTCTGGTTCATCGCCAGTATTTATGGATCACATCCGAGAGTTGCAATGGCGGCTTGCTATTGTTGCACTTGCTTTTTTGGTAACTGGTGTGGTGGTGTATCCATTTTTCGATAAAATTGTAGAGTTATTACTTAAACCGCTTGGGAATAATCTATCTTTGGTGTATTTAACGCCAGGGGGCGCTTTTAATTTTGCCGTACAAGTATGTATTTATGCTGCAATGATCGGGGCGCTACCTGTTGCGTTGTATCATATATATCGCTTTGTTATGCCTGCGGTCGAGAAAACGACGTTACGAGGAGTGCTTGGATATTCCCTAAGTTCTTTATTGCTGGCAGCTGTTGGTGTTGCGTTTTCATACTTTCTAGCGTTGCCGGCAGCCATTCAATTCTTGACTAGTTTTGACTTGAAAAACATCAGCCCTATGTTGACGGTTGAGTCGTATCTTTCGTTTGTGATGACATACTTGCTAGCCGGGGCATTGTTATTTCAATTGCCTCTATTTATGACAATCATAAATCGCATAAAGCCAATGACTCCGCGGATGTTAATGTCTGGCCAGCGGCATGTTATTCTTTGGTCTGTAGTGTTTGCTGCGGTTATCTCTCCAACTCCAGATGCTGTAAATCAATTGCTATTAGCGGCTCCTATGATTGTGATGTATCAAGTGGGAATAGTAATTATCCTATTGAAAAACCGTAAGCGAGCGGATAAAAAATCGAAAGATGGTTTGTTGACTCGTTCGATCGTCGTAGATAACGAGTTGGCAAATCATACTGCAAAAGAAATCAAACCTTGTCCTATGGAGGCGAAGAAAGAGTCTGTTCGTTCCGAGCTAGAGACTCCAATCTTAGTGAAAAAACCAGCATCAAATCACACATTAGTTAATCGTCGTTCGCTTGATGGATTTGTGGCGATGAAGGCAGAAAAACCATCTCCAGTAGCAAATAAGAAGGTTGTTCCGAAGAAAACAGTCTCAAAACCTGTACCAATAAGAAGATCTTTGTCTCGATCTGTAGACGGATTTTCTATACCATCTCGGTCTGTTTCGGTGTCCGTTCCTTCTAGATCTATAAAGCTTGTGTAGAATATATTTGCATACTTAAATATGTGGTGATATAATTTACCACAACAATAGAAAAAACAAAAAAGAGGAAACTATGAACACGCCAATTCAAGTTAACGAATTATTAGAAAAACCGATGGACCGTCGGGAATTTCTTAAAAACGTTGGAATTGCAGGGCTGTTTGTTATGGGTGGCGGAACGATCGTGCGATCGATAGTCGATTTTATGTATCAGCAAAAGCAACCTCGTCAGGTTGCTATTGCTAAAACTTCTGCGTATGGCGCAAGTCGTTATGGCGGCATGTAATTTGATAATAGTTTGCAATCTTTACAGTAATTATATATTATAGAGTAAAGCTAAAGGTTAGTTTGCTTACAGGGAGGATAAGATGGCAAGGTTACCGCAGCCTGGTGGCGACGATGGAAATTGGGGCATAATATTAAATGAATATTTGCGACAAATTCACACAGAATCTGGAGATTTGAAGCCGTCCACTGTTGGAAAAGATGCTATTCAAAATGCGGCAATTACTGAAGACAAGTTGGCGTCACCGCTTGTTGCAAAAATTAATGCAATTCCTGCTGGAGGAGGTGGCGGTGGAACTGCACAATGGACTCCTCAGATGCAGGCTCAAGCTCAGGGGTATTGGATAGAATATGGATCCACTCCTCCTACAGAAACAACTAAGTATGGCGTGCCGGTTATTTGGGCTCGAGATTCGGGAATGTCTCAGCCTATACCGGTCAGTGCCAGTCCACCGTCTTTTCCATAGCCGACAATACAGTTACTGTCCCTAGTATGGTCGGCCTTCGTTATAAAATGGGGCAAGATATTATAAGTGGCCAGGTTTCAGTGCCTGGTAGTGGTGAGCGCACGGTAACAATTACAGCTGAAGCGCTACCGGGATATTTATTAATTGGCGATGCAACCTGGACGAGAGTGTACGGTAAGCCAACAAATCTTCAGTTGCTTTCGGCTGATGATTTTCGTGGTACAGCTGGTGAGTCTTTAGTTCCGGCAAGTGCGCCTACTGTGAATCGTGTGCGTTACGGTCGTGAGTTTCCTATTGTTGGTGCTCGTCGAATACGTTGGTGTACACCGATGGGAAATACAGCCGTTCCAGTCTTAGCGGGCAATAATGAGATTCACAGCAGTCCCAACTCTAATCTGTTTCAAATAATTGAGCCACTAACAGACGACGTTGAAATAGATATCGATGTTAAAGAGTGGCCAACTTCTCATGGATCAGGATTCGCGTTGAATATGACAACTAACAGTAGTGGTGGCGGTGGTCCAGAAATTCAATTTTTTATAAGTAGAAATCAAATACATGTTCGTCCTATACCAGGCGGAACTTTTAAGAGAGATGCATCTGCTATTGGTGTTTGGAAGATTCGTCGTAAGGGTCGTATAATTAGTGTAACTTCACCTACGGGGACCTCTATGTCATATGATGGCACTAGTGATACGACTTCTTGGGGTGATAGGATCAGGCTGATTATGTGGCCATCACCTGAGGGTGTTCTGCGTATAGGTGGCATTAAGGTATTAGGGGTTATATAAGATGACAATGCGAGTTTGGCAGTCAACCCCTGGTCGCTGGTTAGCGACTGAGCCATGCATATTTCGAAATGGCGAATGGGTAACTGTAGACGCTGATAAATTTCCTGGAGCTGTTCTGGAGTCAATGTATGCGCCAAATTATATAGGCAAAGGAACAATTTGGCAGCGAGATGTAAGTAATATGCCGTTAGCCCCTAATTCAGACGCTATGGCAAAATGGATGGATGACAATTCTCCAACCCCATGGGGTAAGGGTGCGTTTGGCGCAAAGACTAGTATAAATACTAGTGCGCAAGGCACTAGGCCAATTGCAACCTATTTGGTTGATTCGTCTCATCCTCGTTGTGAATATCAATATATGGATAAATGTGGCGGTCACGGAATTACTGCAGATGAAATATCGCATTATTTATTAGGTAAAATTCCTTGGCCACATTTTGCAATTCCTGCTCAGAATGATGACCATGGTATGGCGATTTATGACATAGCTACAGGTATTATGCGTGAGTATTTTTTTGTGGAACCTGCAAAAGACGGTACACCAAAGCACTGGACGGCTGTTACCGGAGGGTTTTCTCTGGCAAAACCTGGTTTAGTTGATTTGGCTAAGACAAATTATGCTACGCAATGTCAGGGTGGTGGTTCTGCTGTAGCTTGTATGCACAACTCGCTTGGTTTTATTGGTATATCGGAAATACGTCGGGGTTATATTGATCATGCTTTGGCATTTACTACTGCGAATTTTGCACGTGGATTAGAGCCTTCATGGCCAGCACAATTATCAGATGGCAAGGCTCCGGAAGATCAAGCTCCTTTTTCGCCGAGGCACGGGCAGTGGGCAAGACTATCTGCTGATGTTGATCCTGATTATGACCCTAATACATCTCAGCCGTACAACCCGATGACACGCCTATTAATTAAGGCTGCTAAAAAATATGGTCTTGTTGCTACGGATACGAATGCCTGGTGTCATGCATTCAATGCGGAGTGCGGCTATCAAGAAAAGGCAGTTTTTGGTACTGATCCATGGGAGAGTGGCGAACTGTCTAAAGTACTTGATCCAAAAGGAGAATATGGCCTTAGAACATTTGACGTATCAGACTTTCCGTGGCGAAAAACTGAATGGGCGGAAGTTGACTGGGGAAGGCCTGAAATAGATTTTTGGACAAGACCAGGAACTTATTGGCCGTATCGTCGCTCGGGCAATTAAATTGTATAAAATTGATCGTTAGCACTCTTGACATGAGAGTGCTAATTATTTATACTGAGATAGTTGGCACTCGCCACGAAAGAGTGCTAGAATGAATATAAGATATAGACCAGATGTGATCATAACAGAAAGGGGAATCATATGGGTAAAATTATTGGTATTGACCTTGGTACAACCAACAGTGCATTTGCATATATGCTAGCTGGAAAACCAGAGGTGATTTCTAATGCCGAAGGTAATCGTACTACGCCATCTGTAGTTGCGGTTAATAAAAAGGGTGAACGACTTGTTGGTCAAGTTGCTCAGCGTCAGCGTGTAACAAACCCAAAAAACACGATTTACGGCGTTAAGCGTTTGATTGGTCGTAAGTTTGACGACAAGGAAGTGCAAAAAGACTTGGATATCATGCCGTACAAGATTGTTAAAAAAGGTACTGGTGTGGCGGTCGAAATGGGCGATAAGGAATATACGCCAGAAGAAGTTTCAGCAATGATTCTTAGTAAAATTAAGGCTGACGCCGAGGCTTTCTTGGGTGAAAAAGTAACAGAGGCAGTGATTACGGTGCCAGCTTACTTTGATGATTCACAGCGCCAGGCAACTAAGGACGCTGGTAAAATTGCTGGATTGGAAGTTAAGCGTATTATCAACGAACCAACAGCTGCGGCTTTGGCGTACGGTCTGGAGAAGGGCAAAAATGACGAAACTATCGTGGTGTTCGACCTTGGTGGTGGTACGTTTGACGTGTCGGTACTGGAACTGGGTGACGGCGTGTTTGAGGTTAAAGCAACCAATGGCGATACACACCTTGGTGGTGAGGATTTCGACAACGCTATTGTTAACTACTTCCTGGATGACTTTAAATCAAAGGAAGGAATTGACCTACGTAAAGATAATGCAGCAATGCAACGCCTAAAGGACGAGGCTGAAAAGGCGAAGAAAGAATTGTCAACAGTTACGGAATATGAAGTCAATATTCCATTTATTACCGCTGATGCTGATGGTCCAAAGCACTTTGAGATGAGCTTGAGTCGCGCTAAGTTGGAAGATTTAGTTAAGGATCTATTGGATCGCTTGGATGGTCCAGTAGAAAAGGCTTTGAAGGATGCCAAACTTTCTAAGTCCGACATTAACAATGTAGTTATGGTTGGTGGAATGACTCGTATGCCGGCTGTGGTCGAGCGTGTGAAGAATTTCTTTGGAAAAGATCCAATGCAAGGCGTGAACCCAGATGAGGTTGTGGCTGTTGGTGCCGCAATCCAAGGTGGTGTCTTAGCTGGTGATGTTAAGGATGTGTTGCTTCTGGATGTGACTCCGCTTTCTCTTGGAATTGAGACGATGGGCGGCGTATCGACGAAGTTGATTGATCGAAACACTACAATTCCAACAAGCAAGAGCGAGGTTTTCTCGACAGCTGCGGATAACCAGCCTCAGGTGGAAATTCACGTTCTTCAAGGTGAGCGCGAGTTTGCTAATGACAATAAGAGTTTGGGTCGTTTTGTGCTTGACGGTATTGCGCCAGCGCCACGCGGCGTGCCTCAAATTGAAGTGACCTTTAATATTGACGCCAATGGTATTCTTAATGTTACGGCTAAAGACAAGGGAACAGGCAAAGAGCAATCAATCACTATCCAAAACTCTGGCAATATGAGCAAGGAAGATATTGAGAAGGCACAAAAAGAAGCCGAACTTCACGCGGACGAAGATAAGAAAAAGCGCGAAACTGTCGATACGAAGAATCAGCTTGAAAACGCTATTTATCAGGCAAAGAAGATGCCGGACGAATTCAAAGATAAGATTTCTGACGATGATAAGCAAGCGATTGAAAATGCTGTCGAAGAGGCTGAAAAGCACAAAGATTCTGAAGATAAGGACGAATTGGATGCTGCAATTAAAGCCTTGAACGACGCGATTATGCCAATTGGGGCTAAGATGTATCAACAATCAGCCGACGATAAAAAAGCTGACGAAGCTGGTGACAAAAAGTCTGATAAAGACGAGCCGGTCGAAGGCGAAATTATCGACGAAAAATAAACTAACGTATTTACAAAGAGGGCTGCTCGATAAAAAGAGTGGCCTTTTTTGGACTTAGCACTCTTGCGCTGAGAGTGCTAAACGCGTATAATATATAAGGTATGAGCAAGCGTGATTATTATGAAATATTGGGCGTTCCAAAGACCGCTTCTGAAGATGAGATAAAAAAGGCTTTTCGTAAATTAGCAATTAAATATCATCCTGATAAGCAGGGTGGTGACGAGTCTAAATTTAAGGAAATTAATGAAGCTTATGAAGTTCTGAAAGATAAACAGAAGCGACAGCGTTATGATCAATTTGGCCATGCTGGTGTGGGTGGTGCTTCTGGCGGCGGTTTTTCCGGTAATCCGTTTGAGGGATTTGGTGGATTCGGCGGTCAAAACGTCCACTTTGACTTTGGTGACGGTGGACTAGGTGATATCTTTAGCCAATTCTTCGGTGGTGCGGCTGGTGACACTGGAAATGGTCGTTCGCGTGGACGTGATGTTGAAACTGGCGTAACATTGAGTTTTGAAGACGCGGTATTTGGTGTAGAAAAGAAAATTAGTTTAATGCTGGATGTTGAATGTGAGCATTGTCATGGCGATGGCGCCGAGCCTGGATTTGGGATGAAAACGTGCCCAACTTGTAAGGGTGCGGGTCAGCAAACTCGAACAATGAATTCGCTGTTTGGGCAAATTCAGCAGGCGGTTGTTTGTGAAACTTGTCACGGTAAGGGAAAAGTTCCTGAAAAAGAATGTTCAGTTTGCCGAGGAAAAGGCACGACCCGACAGAATCAGGATATCACTATTAAAATTCCGGCAGGGATTGATGATGGCGCGACAATTCGTCTACGCGATCGTGGAGAAGCGGTTGCTGGTGGTAGTAGTAGAGGTGATTTGTATGTCCATATTCGCGTTAAGGCGCATAAAAAATTCACTCGTGAAGGTAATATTATTCTTAGCGAAGAACATATTTCTATGGTTGATGCGGCACTGGGAACGGAGATTGATGTGGAGACTGTGGATGGCGTGATAACGATGAAAATCCCAGCAGGCACTCAGAGCGGCACCGACTTCAAGTTGTCAGGTCATGGCGTGCCGCACTTACATAGTGAATCTCGGGGTCCGCATATTGTGGGTGTTATTGTTGATACGCCAACCAAATTGACCAAAAAACAGAAGGAACTTTTGGAGCAATTTAAGGGCGCGAAAAAACGAGGACTGTTTTCGTAGAGGTGCTACCTCTTGTCATAATGCGTATTTTATGCTATAATAACCAGCATAATGAACAAGTTGCCAGAGTTGTCAGTTGATACAAATGAATCGAATAGTACTTCCATAGAAGATCTTTATGGTCAACTGATAGATTTGTCTCCAAAAATTGTTACGATGTTTACGCCGTCAAATCGTGGCGAAGAAGAAGAGCGGTTCTTGTCTGGAGAGACTATAAACCCTCGGTTTGTTTACGATAAGCTGTATGCTGCTGATTTTGACGAAGCTATAGAAAAGATACGAGAACTTGGTGATAAGATACTGAATCATCCTGACCTGACATTAGTTAGTAAGAAGGTTTATGAAGGATTTATTAAAAAATACTACGAGCAAATTGAACTTCTTCGATATGCTCAAGATTATCACGGTGCTAGTTCGGAAGAAGATAAGCAGAAGATTGCTGAAGCATATAAAGGTCTAAATATAGAGGCTTACGGAGAACCAGACGAGGGAACTTATCGTTCTTTACTGAGCGAAAAGTTGAATTGTGTGTGCAATAAAAATCTAACAGGAAAAGCAGATGACTTACGTAAAGAGTTATTTGGCATGGTTGATTTTGATCCTGACGTGGATATTCCAGAGAGGTTCCGTCCATCAGACGAAACAGTGGAATGGATGCATAGTGTAGCAGAGTCTTTATATGGAGGCATGCTAAGTCATATTCCTAATGAGCAAGAAGAATTTGATCCGTATGAGTTGCAGAAAATATTTACTGATATTATCGAAGAAGAGTTCAATAATGATTCAAAGGGTTATGCTGGAGCAGCGGAGGGTTGGACGGTTTCTGTAGAGAAGGCTACTTCTGTTAATGTAAAATCCTCCGAGAAAAGAATAGTTATTCCCGACAATGGTATGATGCGATCTCGCAAAAAGGTTGAGAATTTGGTAGTTCATGAAATTGGCGTTCATATGCTGAGGTCTATTACTGGTGGAGAAACGGATATGCTTCCTCTGAGATCTGGATTGAGCGACTATTATGACACTGAGGAAGGGCTGGGCGTGGTGATGGAGCAGGCTTTGAGCGGAAAGTTTGCTGAACGTGGTGTTGATCACTATATTACAGCTGGACTTGCTCACTTTGATAATAAAGATTTTCGTGAAGCATTTGAGATTAAATGGCGATTATCCCTACTCGGCTCCGTAGATGATGGGAGTGAGGTTAGTGACGGACAGATAGTAAAGGCGAAAAAGACTGCTTTTACTCAGACTTTACGAAGCTTCCGCGGAACAAACGATATGCCTTTATTTAAAGATCTGAGCTATTATAATGGTTCGGTAGAAGTTTGGAGATACCTAGAATCTGTAAAAGGTGATGACTTTCTACTGTCGTTGCTTCTTGCCGGGAAGGTGAATACTTCAGCGGACCACAGACGTGTAATACTTGAATCGAAAAGTGTGTAGTGGGGTATTATACATTTGATATATATCATAAATTATGCCATAATATGGACGTATGAAAGAAAAAACCGTTATTGGGTCAACTGAGTTTGTAGATTTTGGCGAGCGAGCACAAAAAGTTCCAGCTAAAATTGATACGGGAGCCGATTCAAGTGCTGTTTGGGCGAGTAATATTCGTATAGATAAGGATGGCGTGTTAAAATTCTCTATTTTTGGTGAGGGTTCGCCGTATTATAATGGTAAGATATTTAAGAGAACTGATTATTCTGTGGCGAGGGTGCGTAGTTCGTCTGGGCATGAGCAGATTCGTTACCGGACACATTTTTGGGTAAAGCTTGGTGGGCGAAAAATTAAAATGTTGATGAATTTGTCTGATCGATCAAAAAATGAATTTCCGGTTTTAATTGGAAGGCGATCAATTTCTGGAAAATTCCTAGTGGATGTGTCAAAGAAAAAAGTACGTAGAAAAAAAGCGCCCACAGTCTTCAGTCTTAATGAAGAGATAAAGTTAGATCCATATAAATTCTATAAAAAATATCATCAGAAAGGTGGAAAAAAATAATGCGTATTGCGATATTATCTAACGGCAACAGTAATTATTCAACTCTTCGCCTGAAGGAGGAGGCTGAAAAACGCGGTCACCAAGTTAAGGTTATTAAGTATAAAAACTGCTACGTTTCAATTGACGAAAAGCATCCGACGGTCATTTACAAAGGTAAGGAAATTGGTGAATTTGACGTGGTGATTCCGCGAATTGCGAGCCATATGACAAAGTATGGTACGGCGGTTTTGCGTCAATTGGAGATGATGTATCCGAAGGCGTTTTTTATGAATCGCTCAATTGCAATTACTAGGGCGCGGGATAAATTGCGCTCAACGCAGTTATTGGTTAAAGCGGGAGTGTCGATTCCGAAGACGGTCTTTTCTCGAAACGCGACTGACATTGATTCGCTCATTGAAGAGATTGGTGGTATGCCGGCGATTATTAAGTTGGCGCGTGGTACGCATGGCAACGGTGTGGTATTGGCAGAGACGAAAAAGGCTGCCAAGTCGGTTCTTCAGGCATTTTATTTGACCAACTCGGACGGCACGAACGTGCTGCTTCAGGAATTTATTAGAGAGTCGGCTGGTGTCGATATTCGTGCGTTTGTGGTTGGTAGTCAAGTGGTGGCTAGTATGAAACGTCAGAGTTTGGACGATGATTTTCGTAGCAATTTACACAAGGGCGGTGAGGGAACCAGTATAAAATTGACAGATTCTGAGCGTAAAATGTGCGTGAAAGCCGCTAAGGCAATGGGACTAACGGTTGCCGGAGTCGACTTCATGAGATCAAGCCGTGGAGCTTTGGTGCTGGAAGTTAACGCTAGCCCAGGGTTTGGAATTGAGAAAATTACTCGCCGAAATGTAGCTGGAAAGATAATTGAATACATCGATCGAAACGCTAAGCGTGGCAATAAAAAAGATAAAATCGGCGCTTAAGCATAAACTTGTTATAATAGGTTTATGGACGAGTCTCGTCGCTCGACAGTAACTCAGACTGTCATCAAATGGATATTTATCTGCGGTATGCTGACGGTTATTGGTGGGGCAATTTTTTATGCTTTTCGAACGGTTTCGCCAAAAACGGAAATGATATACCTGAATAAGACGATGCTTCGGGCGGAAATTGCTAATGACGAAGAATCGCAGCGGAAAGGTTTGTCCGGGAGGCTGGGAATTGATGAGAATTATGCCATGCTGTTTGTATTTGACCATAATGATCATCATAAAATGTGGATGAAAGATATGAAGTTTTCAGTTGACATGATTTGGATTAATGATAAAAAGCGCGTCGTCTATATAAAACATAGCGTCAAACCAGACACTGAGCCGTATGAAAAATATGCTCCACCGATTCCTGCAAAGTACGTATTGGAGGTGAAGGCAGGAGTTGCTAAACGTGCGAGCGCCACGGTTGGGTCACAGGTAAAATTTGATTTGGAGGAAGATAAATGAGCGTAATAATTCTATTTGGAGTAATTTTAGTAACAGTTTTTGCGGTTGCATTTGTTTCATCTCGAAGATTCGGTCCATTGGCATTGGCGTTGGCGACGGGATTTTTACTATCAGAATGGTGGGGCAATTGGCTGGCGGGAGTGCTGGACGGCTTGAAATTGGAAACTGGTTTATTGCCAAATGGTGTAATTTCGGGATTAGTCTTAACGTTGATTCCGTTAATTATGCTTCTTCTAAGTGGTCCGAGATATCAGAAAAAACATGAGAGAATTGTCTCGGCGGTGGGAATTGCGTTTTTGACGGCAGCGCTATTGGTGGTTCCTCTGGGAAAATATATATCACTAGACGGACAGGCGCTGGAGCTGTATAGGATTTTCGCGAATAATTGGCGGTATGTGGCTACGTTTGGTCTGGTGTGTGGTCTAATTGACATTTTTTCACTACATACTGGCGGACATAAACTTGCTAAGCATTGACCTTTGTGTTGGTTTGTGCTAGGATGAAGAAAGCGGATATTCCGAATGGGTCCATAGCTCAGCTGGTTAGAGCACCTGCCTTTTAAGCAGGGTGTCCCGGGTTCAAGCCCCGGTGGACCCTCCAAATTTGAAATCGACTCCCTTGGCGGAGTCTTTTTTATGGCTTCAGATCCAGATATACTTTAAGTATGAATAGTTGGCTATTTAAGAAGTTGCATATTTCTTGGATGATGGCAGCGTGGTGCCTCGGTCTGACAATTGGCGTAATTTCCATCCATTACATACCGCGGTCGTTTGCGGCGAATCCATTATTTTTATTGGTCGGGATGGTTATTTTTGTAATCGTGGTAATTTGGTGCTGGCGATTTTTTGTGATTTTAGCAATTATTTCTGGTTCTTTGGTTGGTCTTTGGCGCGGTGAAATCGGTAGAAAAGGCGTGGAGGTTTATGATTCGCTAATCGGAAAAGTCGCAATTATCCAGGGTCAAGTTTTGGAGGATCCTGATCTCGATAAAAATAGTCAAACGGTTCTTAGATTGGGCAATTTGCGGATGAGTAATGAAAAATTGCCAGGACAAATTTGGGTGACGACGCCAGATAAAAACTCAATTAAGCGTAGTGATATTGTGAAGGTTAAGGGTAAAATGACGGCGGGATTTGGGGCTTTTTCAGCAAGCATATATCGGGCAAAAATTATTAGTGCCGAAAGACCCGTTCCGGGTGATGTGGCAGTAGGAGTTCGTGATTGGTTTGCCGGGCGAGTTCGCGAGCATGTTCCGGAATCAGAGTCCGCGTTGGGTTTGGGATTTTTATTGGGTTTAAGGCGTGCTATGCCAGCTGAATTAAGTGACAATTTGAAAATTGCTGGACTAACGCATATCGTGGTGGCAAGCGGCTATAATTTAACAATTTTAGTTCGTTTAGCGCGACGATTATTTGCCAAGCGATCAAAATATTTAGCAATGCTCAGCGCGGCTGTTATGATAATTGGTTTTATGGCGGTGACTGGGCTGAGTCCTAGTATGTCGAGGGCTGGCTTGGTGGCTGGACTGAGTCTGGCGGCGTGGTATTATGGTCGGACAATTCATCCGTTGGTCCTACTTCCTGTGTCAGCGGCAATCACGCTATTGATAAATCCGCAATTCGGTTGGGGTGATTTGGGCTGGCAATTAAGTTTTGCTTCTTTCGCGGGTGTAATCATGTTGGCGCCGCTTTTGCATTCTTACTTTTTTGGTAATAAAGAGCCGGGCACGTTTCGACAAATTTTAATTGAAACTTTGTCGGCACAAATTATGACATTGCCGTTACTTATGATGAGTTTCGGCGTGATTAGTAATGTGGCGCTAATTGCGAATATGTTAATTTTGCCGTTTGTGCCGCTAGCGATGCTGCTGACATTTATGTCGGGCGTGATGGTTTTTGTGCCGATAATTGGTGTGTTGATTGCAATTCCGACGACTTGGCTTCTTGGCTACATGATTCAGGTGACTAATTGGACGGCTGGATTTGAATGGGCTCAGATGGAAGTTAGTATCAATTTGTGGCAGTGTGTGGTTTTATATGTGGCGCTAATTTTGGCAATGATTTGGATGAAAAAGCAAACTAAATTAGACCTCGCTAAGATAAATATTGTGGAGTAGTGTATAATGGTAACAGATTGAAATAGCAAATAACTTTAGGAGAAATTATGTCAGGACACAGTAAATGGGCCACAACTCACCGACAAAAAGCGATTGTTGACGCTAAGCGCGGCGCGATTTTTACGAAATTGGGTAATCAAATTGCTATTGCAGCACGTGGCGGCACAGACCCAGCGCTGAATTCGAGTTTGGCGATGGCAATTGAAAAAGCTAAGGCTGCGAACATGCCTAGTGCAAACATCCAGCGAGCGATTGACCGAGTGGCGGATAAGAGCGCGGCGGCTTTGGAGGAAATTGCTTACGAAGGTTATGGTCCTGGCGGCGTAGGCGTTATTATTGAAACGGCAACAGATAATCGTAATCGAACATTGCCAGAAGTAAAAACTGCGTTGGTTAAAAATGGCGGGCGAATTGCTGATGCTGGTAGTGTGATGTTCCAATTTACACGCAAAGGCGTCATTACTATCGAAGGCAGCGGTGAAGATTTGTTGCTAGCGGTTTTGGACGCTGGCGCTGAAGATGCTGTCGAGGAAGACGGTGAGATTATCGTGTATACAGAATTGAAAGATTTGGCGAGTGTGCGGAATAAATTAGTTGAACAAGGCTTGAAGGTTAAAGACGCGGAACTACGATATATTGCCAATACGCCGATAGAAATTGCCGACATGGAAACTGCGCAGAAATTGATGAAGATGATTGATGCGTTGGACGATTTGGATGACGTTGTGAATGTTCATACAAATGCAGATATCACGGCGGAATAAAATCATCGCTTTAAGAAATCGCTCCTTTTTTGGGGCGATTTTTAATTTGACAAAAAGTACGCTAAACTAAAGATGATTAACCATAAGCAAGGAGCGAGCATGAAGTATTTGCGAAACACACTACTTATGATACTAGCCGCGGCACTAATAATGCCGTCGCCGTTGGTTTTGGCGGAAGGCGTTTCAGGTGCTACTCAAGAGTCGAAAGTTGATGACGTTCAGACTGTCGATAATAGTCTTAAATCGGCTGAGGAAGCGAAAGATCCAGTTGTTGATAAGGAGCAGATCGATAGCAATTCGCCTACTCAATCAAGTGAAAATCCCGAGACTCCAACGGAGAATTCGTCTATAGATAGTCCGAGTGAAGATCCTGCCACCAATGAGTCTTCAAAATCTGAGCCAAACCCCGAATCTGAGCCGCCAAAAATAGATAATCCAGATGGAAGAATAGAAGAAAATGCTCCGATATTAATTTCAAAGATTAGTCAGGATAAAAAATACGTTGAGATTTATAATCCGACGAATCAGAATGTTAATTTGGCTGGTTGGAAAATAGAGTATTACACTGGATCTGGCGCTAAAACCGTTGGAAAAATTTTCAAGGATGAAGTAATTTTGGCGAACGGATTTTTGGTTTTGTCGAATGATAAGATGTTGACGAGTGTCATAAAGTTTGATAATAATTTAGGTTTGGCTCAAAGTGATGGATCGGTCGTGTTGTCGCGTTCAGACGGGTCGGTCGCAGATACTGTTGGCTGGGGGAGTAATTCAAAGTCTGCAGGTTCGCCAATTAAAGGCGGTGTGAAAATTGTTTGGCGCTGTTTTGTTGGTGAAAATATTATTGATTCGAAAAATAATTCCACTGATTTTTTATCGAGTAAAGGTTCTGACAGTCAGGAAATTGCGCCGTATTCGCGTCCGAATTGTAAAAGTCCAGAACCCAACCCTGAATCTCCAAAGAAGTTGAATAAATGTGAAGGTCTGAAACTAAGTGAAATTGTGTCGAATGTTGATGAACAGTTCATTGAAATTATCAATTCTGGCGAAAAAACCGTCATTACGACGGGCTGTAAATTGACGGTTGGCGATTCTGGCGTTCGTGAAAATATTGGTGACATCGAATTAAATCCTGGCGAATTTTTAACGATCAAAATAAAAAATACGAAGCTGAAATTGCCAAAAACAAAAGGAAAAGTTTATTTACTAGACGAGGCTGGCTCGCAAATTGATTCCGCTGAATATGAGAAGTTAGCGAAAAGCTCTTCGTGGAGTTTGATTGGTGATGAGTGGGCGCAAACGTTTATGATAACTGAAAATTCCGAGAATATCTTTAAGGAATATCCAGACTGTCAGAACGGCTATGAGAGGAACGCGTTGGGCAAATGTGTGAAAATTGCCATCTCACCCGTTGAAAGCCCTTGTCCTGTTGGTCAATATCGTCATCCGGAAACTCGCCGTTGTCGAAAGATTGAAGCGGCAAAAACTATTGCGCCTTGTAAAGATGGCTATTATCGTAGTGAAGAAACTGGCAGATGCCGATCTATTGCATCGGCGGCAGCAAAGACTTTAAAGCCTTGTCCAGAAGGTCAATTTCGCAATTCACCTACGGGTCGATGTAAGAAAATTGCCTCCACTGACGATATGGCAAAAGAATGCCCAGAAGGATTTGAGCGCAACCCACAAACTAAGCGATGCAGAAAGATAAAATCGGCTAGTATGCCGACCGTTGGTTCGGCGGCTGCTGAAGTTAAGCAAATCGCTGGTGCTACTTGGGGTTGGTGGGTATTTGGTGGCGTGAGCTTACTGGCCGTCGGTTACGGCGTATGGCAATGGCGATGGGAAATTTCGCAATTTGTACGAAAAATCCGCGAAAGCATTAAATCCGCTAACGGCAAATAATTGCTATAATAAAGATATGAGAATTATCGGGATTGATCCGGGAACGGGGATTTTAGGGTTTGGTGTGATTGATTTTTCTCGTGGCAAGTTTAAGATGGTTACGGCGGGAGTTGTGACGACGCCGGCACATACGCCAATTGACGAAAGGCTTGAAGATATTTTTGATAGCCTAACAGAGA
>ERZ773072.268-NODE-268-length-31987-cov-14.078354_pt1 | contig 31987 bp, 40 predicted proteins | sample MGYA00580617_ERZ773072 | MGnify/ENA primary metagenome ERZ773072 (study PRJEB29015, sample SAMEA2737970) | human oral metagenome | biome: human oral; feature: human-associated habitat; material: dental | place: China | collected 2122 ...
GAATACATGGGTATGAGTTGGTATTCAAACATACAGGCGGGGAATGTAGACATGCCGGTGAAAACCTTGCTTGGCGAACCGACAACACTGTAGGTACTACACGAGACGCCTTTAACTGGTGGATGAGCTCAGAGCCTCATCGTAAAGCTATACAAGATTCTAAATACACGAAAACGGGCATAGGAATAAACAAAGATGTCGTAGTCCAGCACTTCTGCCAACCATAAATAACATCTTCTACTGAGTCTCTCTCCTTATAAAAATAAGGAGATTTTTTATGGGCTATAGAAGTTGGTTACAAGGTTATGTAAACAATCACCCAGATCAAAACACAAGGTCTCAAGGACAAGGGTTGCTAAACGTCGTCGGCGATGACATGGGTATCGACCGTAACTTTCTATCTGGCAATGTAGGCAATGGTGGCAATTTTCGTAAAACAGGATGGTTTGGTAATCACACCTGGGTAAAAGGCGGTAATGGTGCTCTATATAAAAATGACGAAATTAGTGGCATTAATGACCGTTTTAAGCAGCTGTATTATGCGGATATGGCTAGGGCTGGCCAAACAGGCAATAACGACCAAGGAGACAACACTCAAGGTCCTGGCGGCGGAGGTGGCGGCGGTGGCGGTTTCAACCCATTCGCTGCTCAAGAAGCTAGAAACAAGGCAGACGCTATCGCTAAGTACGATGACGAGATTAACCAAGCTAACTCAGCTATCAACCGTCTAGGCGGGCAGGAAGCCGTCGGTATTGCTAATGCTGGAAAAGCTAAAGACCGCGCATGGCAAGAAAACGAAAACAGCTTCAATGAGTCAACTGGTCGTTACAACATGAACACCAAAGACGCAATTGACAATATTAAAAAGACACGCGACCAAATCGAAAGCGACACAGCAACTAAGGTTCGCTCAGCTAAGGGTATTCTAGCGGCTGGTGGTGCAGGAGATAGCTCATTCGCTAAGACTGTAGCACCTTATGAGATCGCTAAAGCCGCCTCAAAGCAGCAAGGCGAAGCTCAGGACGCATACGCTAAGAACCGTCGAGATATGGACGTCAATTATTTCGCAGTGAAGAATGCTTACAACAAAAACAAAGACGACATTCAGAGCGAATATGACAACCGTGTGAACAGCGTGAAGCAAAAGGTGGCACAATCTCGTGCTGAACTACTAGACCGCATTAGAAGCGCTAACGTGGGCAAACAGACGGCAAATGGTTCAAGTATGGCAGCTGCTATCGCAAGCCAGCAAGGTACACGCGACCAAATCAACCGTTTGGGCACAGAAGTTGACGAATTAGGACGTGATCGCAGTATTCCTATCCAAAAAGTGGACTGGAAAGCACCAGACCTTGCGACATACGACCCTAAGGACGTTACTGTCAAGGATAATTCAGAGATTGGTGGTGTAAATGATGAGATTTCACCAAACTTGCGCCCAATCTTAAGCGACGAAGAGAAAAAGAAAAAGCAAGAATTAATGTAGGGAGTATTAGGAGATGGATTTTTTTCAAAGAATAGGCAACTTTTTTCAAGGAAAGGGCTGGGTTAGTGATGAGGAAAAACGCCGTAAAGAACAGCAAACACAACCTCAGAATAAGCCAGCAGTTACTTTTAAGCAGGACCCTGTCTTAAATAACTTAAACAAGGCACCTAGCTTTGGTAGTCCATCTCCTACTCAAGGACTTTTTCAGCAAAAACCTCAAACAGATACAGTACCTAAAACAGATACGGTACCTAAAGTAAATACAGTACCAACGGCAAATCAATTCACTAAGCCTGTTATTCCTGAGATTAAGCCAGAAATCCCTCAGAAGACTATAAATGACGCCCCTAAGGTACTGACCCCTCAAGGGCAACAAGACTGGGTAAACAAAGAAAACAAGCAAATCCAAACTCAAAACTTAGTAAACAAACCTATAATTACACCTAAAAAACCTACATATTTTGATTATTTGAACCCATTTGGCGAGCATGGTCTGTTCGGTGCAAAACAACAACAAAACTTTAAGAGAACAATAGAAAAGCCAATCACAGACAATGTTAACAAGTTCAACAACTGGATTGACTCTTCAGATAAAGAAAAAGGATTCCAATGGAGCGACCCAGGAGATTATTTACGATTTGCAGCTAAAATACCTGGTGGTATGGTTCAAGGGCTAGCAGAAGCCCCAAGTAAAGCAGCTAACGCAATTACAGGTCTAGAAGCGGATGAGAACGGCAAAGTAAAGCAATTAAACGGTGTTCAGAGGTTCGGTAAAGGGCTGGATGCAGGCATTTCAGTAGGTGGATTAGGATTCGGCGGTTCAGGCACACTTCTTCGTAGCTTAGCAGGCAAGGCGACGGGTAATGTATTAAAAGAAGGCGCAAAACAGGGTATTGGTCGTACTGTATTAAATGGTACAAAAAACCTAGTTAAGGATTCACTTAAAGAAGGTGCAGAAGAAGTTACACAGACGTTTGCACAAGACCTAGCAGATGACGGCAAGATAAACATGAATAAAGACGCCTATATCCAATCTGGGGCGTTTGGCGCTCTCGGAGGTGGTATGATGCATGGTGCTGGTCGTGCTGTAAATGGTGTAAAGGGAATGGTAGGAAATAGGATTAATCCCTATGGAGAGAATGGTGTTGGGATTAACAGACTATCTCCAAGCCAAATGAAATACAACGCAGCCGAAGTTGTGGGCGGCATAACTGGGGATACGAGAAAACGTCTCAGTCAAGCAGCTTTTGGTGATCTACAGAAGGCGCGAACTGGCAATCCGTACCGAACAAGCGATGGAATGGATGTGGAACTGAGTAAAGCAGGTAATAGAAAATACACGAGTACAGGAGCTCGTGCTATTAATGATAATTTTATAGTTAAACAGCGCTTGGCGCCTCAAATAGATGAGGTTATTGCGAAGTCTAAGCTTATTGATAGCGCTGAAGACACCAAGAATCACGGAATAGCACCTGATGGGTTTGATTACAGAGAAATTCCTGTGCGATATAGGGGTAAAGATTATGTGTCAACAATAGATATTGCAAAGAATAATACAACAGGGCGCAATACTCTTTATGAAGGTAATGTGCGAAGCCAAGAAAAAAGCCACCCAGGTGACCTTAATGGTGCGCCCCGTGGACAAGCCGAACGGGGACTGGGCGACTTTTCTAATGAAAATGTAACACAAGAAGCCCAGAATGTCAATGAAGACGTTAAATACAAGCTCAATCCAGAGTATGAAGCGCAAGTCAGAGCGTATAACGAACACATAACACGTCTACGCCAACGTGAAGAATACTTACGCGGTCAAGGAATGAGTGAAAATGCTCCAGCCATGATTAACCTACGTAAAGCTCAAGAGCAAGCTATATACGCCAGAGATCATATCGGTGAGGTAGATGAGAACGGATTGAAGTATAAATTAAGCCCAGAACAAGAAACGTTCTTTAAGGACTCTAAGATCCGAGACGAAAATGGCAATCTTAAGACTGTATACCACGGAACAAGCACAGACTTTAACCAGTTTGATCCTGATAAGATACAACAGGATAACTTGGGTAAAGGTTTTTACTTTACAGACAACAAAGACATAGCAGATAGTTACGCTAGCAGAAGGACTCGCGAAAGAGGGGGCGACCGCAAAGTTGTAGAGGCATTTTTGAACATTAAGAAGCCCTTCGATCTAAACTATCAGCCTAGAGAGGTTGCTTTGGATTATTTAACCCATTACTTTTTAAGCCAGGGTAAAACTAAAGAAATGGCGCTAAGGAATGCTGAGGATCTCTTAAACAGCAGTTTAGCTAGCGGTGATATTGTAGATAATAATTACGATATTGTGTTTGACACTAGCGAGCCAGAATTCCAAACTTGGGCAAGAAATAATGGCTATGATGGATTAATAGTCCCAGGCAGAGATAAAGCAAGTGGGGCAAGTGGCGACGCTGTTGTTGCCTTCAAGCCAGAACAGATCAAATACACCGATAACCTAAGTCCAACTGACAATCCAGATATGCGGTATAAGCTAGGTGCCAAAATGCAGGAGTTAGCTAGCCAAAACAAGCTACTAGCACGCCACCTACAACTGACAGGCGATGAAAACCTTGTCTTCAATGAGTGGCAGAATGAAATGCAGAAGAAAGCATTAGGCTACTACGATCCAAAGACTGACCAAATCAACCTAAATAAGCTTACAGAAGACACTCTAAACCACGAATTAGGACATAAATTACTTACCCGAGTAGAGAACAAACAAGACCTATTAAACTCTATCCGTGAGTCTTATGGAGATGAATATTTAATAAACAAATATGGCAGTCAATATGGAAACGACCTAAACCTACTAGCAGAAGAGCAACTAGCCGACGGATTCAGCGATTATTATAACGGAAGATTAAAGGGTGAAGATAAAGTACGTCTAGGTACTAGATTAGGTATTCCTCAAAAAGTCTTAGCAATATATGACCGAATTACTGAAGCTATTATGGGACTCGTTGGTAAACAAGACGCTATTAAACAATTCTACGCTCAAATGGAGACGGGGAAGTTCAAAAACGAGGTGTTCGGAAATACCGAACAGTTGCCAGCGTATAAGCTTCAGGAAACTATTAACGAAATGGAAGCCAAACCTAAACCTAGAATGACTAGGGAGCTAAGGGATGCTATAGACGAGTTTATATATGAGAATATAGATCCAAAACTGTTCTTAGAGCATAATGACACAAATATCCTCGGAAGTCATGGATTGACGTGGAGTATCCCACGCCTACATGTAGACGACCTAAAACACTACCTAGGAAAGGAGTTGGCTGGAGACCTACCGTCTAACTATAAACGCCGTACTGGTAAGCGAGATATCGATACAGTAGCTCAGGAAATGGGATATGACGACATCGATACGTTTATCGATGAAATTAAGCGAGTAGCTGAAGCACGTCGTGCAGAAAGAGAGCGAAAAGCCCTATTGGCAGAGTGGCGTAGGGATCCAGATGTCATTGAAGAAGCTCAGAAGATGCTTGCAGAGCGTCATGCCGAAGAAGCTAAGGTAGAGGCTGAGAAGAAAATAGAAGAAGCTCAGATGATTGCAGAGCGACATGTAGAAGAAACACCCAAACCACCGACAAACGCAGAAAGGGTCTCTTCTATTGAACCAGCTGACATTAATAATGATGACTACGTAAACGAGCTAGTCAAAGATCAAAGAGCAGCCCGTAAAGGCGAACAACCTACCCTTAGAGAGCGTTGGCAAGACTTCAAAGCAGATATGCGTGAGAAATTCGTGGACAGATTTGCCCCAATCGAAGATAGAATTAAAAATCAATCTGAACAATTAGAAATGCGAAACGCCCTGGATAGGACTTTGCGTGCAGACGGTATATCAGAAGCGTTTATTCGAGATAACAATTTTGATAAGTTAATTACTGGATTTAAGAATAAAAAAGAATTACAAACGTTTGAACAGGCGTTAATTGCTAAGCACGCCCTGGAATTAGAATCTAATGGAGTAGAAACAGGACGAGATCTTGCAAAAGATAAAGCTCTTATAAAAGCTACGGATAAGCGATTCGCCAAAGAATTCAAACAAGTAAGAGAATATTCTGATAAAATTTTACAGCAAACAGTAGATTACGGACTTATCAGTCAAGATACTGCCAATTATTTGAGGAAGAAATATCCAGACTACATACCGTTTGACCGTATATTCTCTGACAAAGAAATAAACACTCAAATGAAACATGGAGTAGGTGTTGGAGAAGCTAGTTTAAGCACTCAGAGTATTATCCAACGTATTGAAGGGTCATCTCGATTAATCGATAGCCCATTAAACGCATTGATTACAAAAACTCAAGACATGGTTCGACAGGGTGAACGCAATAAAACAGCTGAGCTTCTAGCAAGTTACGCTAAAGACCCTAAGAACCCATTCCAATTACGAGAATTAAAGCCTGATGAGAGTGCAGATGGACGACCAACTATCAGCTACTTAGATAATGGTAAAAAGCGTACATTCTTAGCCGCTCCTGAAGTAGCTAAAGCCGCTAAAAATATGAACCGTGAGCAGATGAATATCGTATTAAGAGCTTTGGCAACACCTGCTCGTGTGCTGAGAATGGGCGCAACGACAGTCAACGCAGGCTTTACTATGGCTAACGTCGTAAAGGACTTTGTGGGCGCTACTATCAACTCTAAGGGCGGGATTAATTCAATGAACCCTAAGACTCTTGCTGAGGCGATAGGTGCAGGATTCCACCATAAGGGCGATCTTTATTTAGAAATGCAACGAGAAGGTGTAGTGGGTAATAGTTATGAAATCCTACGCAACGCCTCTGAATTAAATCTAAATGAGATACGTAGCCATAAGAATCTGGCTACACGAGCTCTTCATAACCTAAAATCACCACTACGAACACTAGAAAACACTATTGGGCGCAGTGAAGATATCGGACGAGCAATTCAGTATGTCTCAAATAAAAAATACGCCAAGCGAAAAGGCATGAGTGAATCTGAAGCCGTGAAGTTTGCAGCCGACCAAGCAAGGTGGAACTCTACAAACTTTGCCAGAAGCGGAACATACGGCAAAACTATAAACGCTGTAGTGCCTTACTCAAATGCAAATATCCAAGGTCAACGTATTACCTTACGTCGAATGAAAGAAAACCCAGTAAGGTATACAGCAAAAATCACTATGGGAGTAGTAGCCCCAACAATTGCCGTTCTAGCATGGAACTACGCTGACGAAGACCGCAAAAAAGTCATGGAGAATATCCCTGACTATGTGAAAGAAAATAACGTAGTCGTTGTTGGCCGTAATGCGAAATACAACAAAGAACAAAACAAGTGGGAAGGTGTATATCTAGTACCAGTACCACCTCAATTCTCACCACTTCACCGCCAATTAAATAATATGGTAGCAAGTACGATGGCAGGCAAGAAGTTCGATATGGTAAAAACTGGTGGAGATGCAGTGGAGCAGATTACGACAGTCAACCCAACCGAATTAAGGCGAACAGGTGCTCAATATATACCACAAGCCGCAAAACCACTAGTAGAGTTATTTGCTAATAAGAATCTGTTTACAGGTCAAGAAATTGTACCAGAAGCAATGAAAAACCTTGAACAGAAAGACCAGTGGGATAGTAGCACGAGCCTCACAGCCCGAAAAGTCGGTGAACTTACAGGTCTTAGCCCTAAGCAAATAGACAACGCGTTTAGAACGTCTACAGCGGGCGGTGGACAGAACCTGCTTCACGGTATGGATTTTGCTATAGCAAAGGCTACAGGGGCTTCTGATGACGAAATAAAGGGTAGAAGTATGTTAGACTCAGTCGTTGGACGATTCTACGCGCCAAAAGGTACAAGCCAAAGTTCATACTTCTACCAATCATTAGAACAAGCCTCTAAGGATAATAAGCTTGTCGGTGACGATTTAGCATTCTTCAAGGCTCTAACTACTCGAAAATACAACGGAGACGGTAGCGTAGAGGGCAAAACAGAGGGTGATGTCTTAATGAACAACCGAATTCTAGCAAATAAGCCAAACATAGTTAAAGCCCTCAGTGAGGCGGCTAAGTGGCGCTCAGCACAAACAGGTGAAGAGCTAGACCCTCTATACAAACTCCCAGTCGACAAACAACAGTACTTCTATCACTTACAAGGTTCACCAAAGAACGGTGCCGAGCAGAGAAAACTGAAACAAGACGCACCTTGGCTAGAAGATTTCCAAAAAGAAAGAAGTGCATACTTTAAGCGTCAAGACTTCAAGTCTGGAAAGAGTAATCGAGTACCTTATCCAGAGGTAAGTGATGAACTACAAGCCACTCTAAAAACATATCACGATATGCCAAGTAGCCCTCAGAAATGGGCATTCTTGGACGCTCACCCTGAATTATCTGATCACTACAAACAAATAGAGGATTACAACAATAAGGTGAGAGAGGCTCAAGGCTACGCTCCACTGCGAACCCGCCCACAGCAAAGTCAGTACGTAAAAATGCAAATGGCTAATAAAAACTGGCGAGACCCTGCCGTTGCTAAATATTTACAGGATCTGAATGTTTACAACATCACGAATTCGGCTTCTCTGGCAGAAATGCAAGGCGAAGAACTATCTCCTAAAGCCCTAAAGGCTATACAGAGTGTAGGAAAGTATGGACTAGTTAAGAATCCAGACGGAACATTCGCTCTTAAATACCCAGACGGTCAAGGTACTAACGAATCTCATATTCAAGCAGGCGCTGTAGATATGAGTAGCTTCGGCAGGAGAAGAGGCGGAAGAGGTGGCTCATCAAACGGTGGTATCAAAACTTCTACAGACACCCTTAAACTGTCAAACGCTACAGCTCTAGGTATGAATGCCTTCAAAAAGAATAAGGGCGGGTTACCACAGTTCTCAGTTAGGGCTATTCAGAAGAGCGACCTATTAAAATCACGCAAACCAAGGAGCAGGGCAGTTACATTTAGGTAGTTTTGTGGTAAAATAAGAATAATTCTAATCCACCGAAGTGCTTGGCGATTGGATACATAAAAATAACAAGTGGTTATTTGTGTATTCGCTCCCAAGCACTTTTTCATGAATAACCACGGAAAGGTGGATTTCATGAATTTATCAGAGGTGATAAATCTTGCCTACCAAATGGCAACAGGAAAAACAAAAACACTAAGTGTGGGTAACTCTAAATATGAGAGGATGCTCAATATCGCTAACATGGCAAATATGCAATGGGAAAGCGAGCCAGACGTTATATGGGGTTCATTGTGTGAAGATAGGGAAATAGGTGTAATTGACGATAATACGTCATACAAGCTTCCAGAAGACGTTAGAACAGTAGATTTCCGTAAGTTTATAACACTAAAGAAAGACGATAAGACTTGGACTATCCCATTTATCTCCCCTCAGCTGTTTAAGAACGGTTGTTATGGCGCTTTACAGCTAGGTTGGAAGTTAGATTTTAATGGATTAACTGAAGAAATGAAGGGCGCGAAAATCATTGCGCCAGTTATTCGTCGTACTAAAAAATTGGTAGAACCAGAAGACAAAGTAGAAGTAGATGACCCTTATTGGCTAATTTATATGATGGCTGCTGAGTTCGTTAGAAATAGCCGCACCAAATCTAATCAATACGGGAATCTAGTTACTCTAGCTCAATCTTCTATGGCAGGGATGAAGAGTCGCAATGGTTATAAGTTTGACGAAGTAATTCGAGAGGATGTTTGGATATGATAACTCCCCCTAGAAGTACTGCTCAGCCAGAAATTAGTAGATTAAGTATTAAGTCTTGGAACAAAGGCTACATATCTGCTATGGATGCGGGACGCATGCCTAATAGTGGTCTGCTAAAGATGACCAACGCTATGCTAAGGCAAAATGGAACCGTTGCTCCTCGCCCAGGCACTAGGCAATACGGGGACACTCTACCTGGGGAGATCTTAGGTTTTGATGAATATGTTGAAATTGTTGGTAATAAGCGAGTAACTAAACTCTTAGCTATCGTGAAAGACGGTGAGAGAGCCCACGCTTATACAGCACTAGATGGCAAAAACTGGGTGAAGATTGACGGAGCAGACTATAACGGAGAGGCTTATCCTACTTTTACTCAAGTTAGGGATAGAGTGGTTATCACCAACAGTAAAGACTATTTGTCTTACTATGATATCCAAAAGAAAAAGAATGTTCGACCAGAGGCTTTACCAACTGTTACTGGGGTAAAGGCAGAGGCTGTAGGTATGGCTGGCACAAATGAAACGCTATATTACTGTGTAACTGCAGTCAAAAACGGAGAAACAGCAAGAAGTGATTCTGCAAGCGTCAAAGTGAGTAAGGGGCGTACCGAATGGCGAGGGAAGAATGTTGATAAGACAAAAGGTCAAGCTGAAGAGTATGTAAAAATCACTTGGAACAAAATCAAAGACGCTGAATATTACATTCTCTACTGTGGGATATCTCCAACAAGCCTCCGAATGATGGATATTGTCGGTCAAATCAACGACACCGCATCAACTCAGTCATATGAAGATGTGGGGCAGAAGATTCTCAATCCAAACGTTATTCCACCTAATTCAAATAGCACAGCAGGAGTTAAAGCCGCACGATCGGTACTTGTAGCTAGTCGCTTATATCTTTTAGGCGACGAAGATGACCCTTGGAAAATAACTTTTGGTGGTGCTGATCCTGATACTATGTTAGACTTCTCGGCGTTTGCTGGTGGCTATATCCGAATCAATGCAGGTTCAAAAGAAATACCTGTTGCAATGCGTCCATTTAGAAACGGTAAAGGTGATGCTGTGCCGATGGTTCTATGCTCAGAAACTAATGGTAATGGTAGTTTGAAATATCTACAATCATCAAGCATGCAATTAGATTCTACAAATATCCAATGGATAAGCGTGATTGACGATAATGGACGAGATGGAACAGACGCACCAGATTCAGTTGTGGTCTATAATAACGCACTTATTTACATCTCTAAGACTGGATTCAAAACGACCCTCACTAAACCTCAAATGCAGAACGTTTTATCTACCGATAGCCTGACAGACAACATTCAGCCTGACGTTGAACGCTTAAATAGTAATTTTATTCATAAATCTATCGGTCTAGAGGTGAACGGTATGATTTATTTTGCCGTGCCAGTTGGTAGCGAAAAATTAAACCAATTATGGGTACTGGATATGAAGCGTGGCGGTGTTTGGTGTATGCCTTGGGTGATAGGCGACATTAATGACTTAAAAGTTTACGGAAGTAGCGACGGAAAAACACGCGTACTTCTAGCTATCGAAGACAAGCTTATCGAGCTAACTGATGAAGTAAAAATGACAGACAGCGGAAAGCCGTTTATCACTGATATAGGCTCAGGGGTTGTGAAGTTTTCTGAAGATGGCGCGATGTGGACAAGCCTAGTGGATATTACATTTATTTTGCTCAAACCTACAGGAACCATTAACTTCTCAGTATCTGGAAAAACCGAAGACGAACCACTTCAGCCGTTCTTAAACTTCAGCAAAAACTTTACCCCAAAAACTGTCCCAATTGGGTGGTGTACTACTTCAGGCTGGAATAGCCCTCTGGGTTGGGGATTTGTGCCAAAAAAATATAAATCATCAAGCGGTGAGGTGAGGCTATCAATCACTAAGGATATTGACGAAGACGTGAACTGGATTCAGTACTCAGTCGCGGCGAATGAAGCAGGGGCAGACTTTGAGCTGTCTGACGTAATAATCCAACACATACCGATAGGAGTAATTTTTGAGGAGGACGAAGATGAATAAAAACAAAAAAGGAGAGGTTATGGAACCAGAAGTATCAGCAAAAGAATTTGGGGCGTTAGAAGCGGACGTCAGACACATTAAGGAGGGTGTAGACAAACATACTATTACGCTAGAGCGAATTGAAAATATCGCACGAGCTAATGTTACTCAATCACAACTTAAAACATACATCGCGGAACACGAAAAAGAATCAGAAGAAAAATACGTAAAACGTACTGAAATCGAAGGCGTTATGAATTTTTGGAGCCTGGTAACAAGCAACCTAGCAAAATTATTTGCTATAGCACTTGTAGGGCTAGCGATTTATGCAACTAATAACTTAATTCAGCAAAACAAAGCCGTTACGGAATTACAAGAAGAAGTTCAACAAACAGTAAGGAGGAAATAATATGATAGAAAAAGCACTAGCTTGGTTTTACGCACGTAAAGGTCGAGTTTTTTACTCAATGGAAAGTCGAAATGGTCCAAATTCGTATGACTGCTCAAGTTCTGTATATCACGCTCTAAAAGAAGCAGGACTTTTACCGTCTAGTTATTGGATTGGCAATACAGACACCTTATTTGACGCCTTAGAGAAGAACGGCTGGGTACGACTGCCTGAGGACGTTAACGGCGAGGCAGACACGCAACGCGGCGATATCTTTATCTGGGGTATTCGCGGCAATTCAGGTGGCGCGTTGGGTCATACAGGAATGTTTGTCGACGCAGATAACGTAATTAACTGTCGCTATCAGGCAGGTATTGTGATAGATAATCACGACTGGCTCTGGAGTGCCTCAGATTGCCCACCATATGCATTTTACAGGTACGTAGGTAAACCTCAAGAAGCAAAGCGTGTAGCACTTCCTGAAGTCTACTATGCAGACGAAGTAGCAACTGTATTCGACCTACGACAAATTAGGTGTAACCGATTGATTGACGAGTTCGATTGGGGAGACAATGGCGTACCTGTTTCTGTAGCTGTAAAGACAGATAAAGACGGCTACTTACTTGACGGCGAGATAAATACAGGAGATTACTTCCGAATCGTTGGCAGCACAGAGGTGCTAGACGAAACTACCGAGAATAACAAACGCTATCTACAACTGAAAATGGCTAATGACGGAATCTGGGTATTAGCAGAACGAGTACGCGGACTAGCGAACGGAGATGCAGGCACGCCACGACCAGAAAAACGCCCTGCAGTAGTTACACCTGCCACGAAATATGAAGTAGAGGGAAAGCCAGAGATTATAGCACCACAACCTACCAACGAAGATGTTATGAGGTCTATCGCTAAATTAAGTCAAGACATCGCTAAGAATAAAAGCCTATTAGAGAAGATTATCGATTTTCTGATGAGTATTTTTAAGTTCAATAAATAAGGAGGAAATATGGAAAAGATTAAATTATTATTCAGTTCAGAAACAAAAAACGGTCGAGCAATGAGGACATTTTTGCAAGGGCTACTGGGAGCTATGGCAGCATTTACAGCATTGTACAGCAGTCCTGAATTCGGCAAGTTTATCACAAGCTTGGACAGTCTAACAGGACACACGGTATTCTCAGCAGTTATTGCAGTTATTGCCGCAGCTATTAGCCGATTGATGCCAGTCATCGGCGCGGTTGTCGAGATGTTAAAGGAAAAATATAAGGAGAAAAAAGATGCTTAGAAAAGCTTCAGCAGACGGTAAAATACCAGCAGACGCAAGGCTCACCTCTCAAAAAGAAAAAGGCGCTCAAAGTATCTCAGTAAGTACAGTTGAGGGTTGGAGAATTGGTGAAGAGCAAGACTTTGTTATATATGAAGTAAACTCAAACAATGAGGTCATAGCTGGGTCTGTAACTTCATGGAAAGGCGTTTCTGCGTCAAATGGAACTATAGCAAACTTAACAATAACAGGCGGTATAGATAGGTTGTATCCAATCGGAGCAGTAGTTACGCCAACAACTACTTCTGCTTGGGCGAATGATTTAATTTCTGGTTTATTAAAATCTCATAACCCAGACGGCACACTGAAAGAATCAGCACTGCCAGCTATCAAGCCACAGGTAATTCCTAATAAGTCTATTACAGCCGACAAGATAGATTTGGCGACTATGCCAGATAATAAATACACGACTACTGAGGTAGACACTGGTAAAAAATGGATAAATGGCAAAACTATTTATCAAAAGACTTTTATAATGGGTGGACTCGGTTTAGCTACTACTATTAAAAAACCGCACAACATCTCTAATTTAGATATGGTGATTAGGATTCAAGGTATCGCCAAAGAAAACTCAATTGGGGCGACAATTAACTTGCCGCACGCTGCTGACCAACAAGCTTATACAGTGACAGTATACGCTGATAACACAAACGTAAATATTCAAACATATGCTGATCAGCGCGGCTATGCTCAATCTTATGTGACTCTATGGTACACGAAAAAATAACTAGATTTAACCTATAGCTATCCAATTCACATAATATGTTCCTAAAAGTTGAGCGCCGTCAAATCGACGGCATCGAGCCGTAAATGAGGTATTCGTTACACCTACAGCGCTAAAAGCACAGCCGCCCCACGAAGAATTCGGGGTGTCCGTCCAGCTGTCCCCAGGCTGACCATACCCACCAAAAGAACAAACTACAGTAGGAATTGTTTTGAATTGCTTTGGAAAAGTGATTGTTGCAGCAGCTTCGACTGCTTGAGCGGGAACATTGAGCATAGCTACACCACACTGTACATTCACAGGCTTATCAGTAGTCGTGTTATTTCGCTTTACTTTTACTTTTTCTTCGAGCGGCATTGTCGTAAAGTCTATCTTGTGAGTATTGACTTTTACGCTAGAGTTTGCTAATATAAGAACATATCAGATACGCATTTGATAACCTCGGTCGTTTTTGGCTGAGGTTTTCTTTGTCTAAAAATAACCTCTTACTCAAAATCGATAAATCGTGAAAAAGTTGTCAAGGGTTTTGCACCAAATTCTTGTATCTTTTTTGCAACAAATAAATTTCACCTGTGGAAAATGAAGGTGCTAGTTTTTCATTGGCTTAAAAAGAGGGTAAAAGAATGGGGAAAATTGTTCATATTTCTGAGATTAAAACGCCATTGACAGAAGCCATTAAGAAATGGAGAGCTGACAATGTATGATTTTGACAAACAACAGATAATCGAGCCAAAGCGTCAATTTACGGGCGTTTGGCTACCAAAAAAGCTACTGTTAGACGAAAGACTAACCGCTGCTGATAAAATCCTTTACGCTGAAATAGCAAGTTTTGGCGAAAAGGGATGTTGGAAGCGTGCCGATGAGTTACAACAGCTGTGTGGTGTGGGGCGAGACGGTCTTCAGTCTGCTTGTAAACGATTACGAGAGACTGGCTATATTGTCGAGCGTAGGATGTATGGTCGAATAGTACGTACGTTAGCCGTTTATTCAACAGCCGTGAAATCCCATCAACAGGATAATCCGGTTGTTCATCAGCCGGAAAAACCGGTTGTTCAAGAACAGGATAATCCGGTCGTTGTACAACAGGATAATCCGGTTGTTCATAAAGATAACACAAAAGATAACACTATATATATTAATAGTGAAGTTAGTAAAAAACTATTAGATCTACTAAACGAAAAAACCAAACGTAATTTCAGAATACTTCCACGAGGCTATAAAGAAACCTTGAAGAAGTTCTCGTTAGAAGAAATCGGTAAAGCACTAGACGTACTCGTTGAAGACGATTGGCACTCAAAGAAGATTAACGAATTAAAAAGCGACTATCTACTCAGAGCCTCCACGATAGACAACATGCTCTCAAAGCGAAAAAAGCAACATGAAGGCATGGCAGACCTAGATGAGTTAATGGGAGATGGTTCATGGATGGCTTAAAAATCGATTTAGAGGACGCCTCAGAGCATTTTGTTGCGGAAACGATAAAATACCACAATGAAGAGATAAAGTCGCTCAGAAGCGATTACATGACGTTACAGGACATATCTAACATTAATCACGATGTCGACAATTACAAAGAGATATTCCAAACCATTGAAGACAAAGCAAATTGGCATAAATCAAAAATCAGGGAGATACTACGTGGACAATTTAACCTATCTTAAATCTAAAATCGACACACTGAAGTCGAACGACCGACTAGACCTTTACGAATACGTGCTTGGAGCGTCTGCTAAAACTGCGAAATCCGCAGCAGCAGAACTCGAATTCACGATGATGGCAGACTATCACGACGAAATCGAAGAGCGTATGAAAAACTGGGGTAAAATCATCGGATTAAGAACAGGAAACTGGGTGCTTGACCGTATGACAATGGGATTAGCGCCAGGAGAGCTAACTGTTATCGGAGGAGCTACCAGTAATGGTAAAACAGCCCTAAGTATGAATATCGCGGCTAATGTAGCTAAACAAAACAAATCTGTTTTATTCGTTACTTTGGAAATGACTCACGGCGAAGCAGGTGTTCGATTTAGAAAAATCCTTGGCGAAACAGAATACGAAAAGTGTGCAGCTGGCATATTTTTCCAAAAAAACGATGAATTAAGCTGGCACTCAATCGACGGATTGGTCCGAAAAGCCAAAGAAGAAGCCAACTGTGAACTTGTCGTGATTGATCATCTTCATTACTTTACACGAGAAATCCAAAACGTCGCTGAAGAATTGGGAAATATAACAAAAGAGCTAAAGAAGAACGCAATCAGGCATCAGATTCCTATCATTCTAATCAGTCATACACGAAAAGCACCAGACAGCCATACACGAAAGACTGGGATAAACGACTTGCGAGGTTCGAGCTATATTGCACAGGACGCGGATATCGTCTTAATGGTTGAACGAAATATGAAAGATTTTCCTAATGATATCATCGTTACTTTAGAGAAAAACCGCAACAGGTACGGTTGCAAAGTTGGTACATCTTACCATTTTGAATTTAGGGAGCTTAAGGTGATTGAACCATCAAGAAACGATAGGTTCGACACGTAGGACTTTGTGAATTTTACACTATGCAGACACGGCTAGACATGGCAAAATTAAATAAGAAATTAGCCATATCTACTGCCGAGTTGACGACCGTGTGGGTGGTCTGAAAGCAACACTAGTTGGGCACCTCAAAATCCTACATTTAACTTAAATTGTGGGAGAATTATGGATAAAAGTACTACGTTGGAGCGTGCGTTGTTTTACTTTGTGAAACATAAAGAAGCGCATGGTAAAGCCACCAATACGACAAAAGCAACTTACATTTGTATTCTTGAAGACTTTATCAAATCGATAAAAGCCGATACGGTTGGCGACTTAGATATTTTGATGATTGATAACTTTATCGACACCTTATCTTTGAAAAGCTACAAGCCGAAAACTATCAAAAATAAAATCGTGGTTATTAGAAGTTTTATCAAATTTTTGTATTCTAAAAACCTTATAGACATCAGACCTGAAGCGATTGAAATACCAAGAACCGTTGAAGTAGAGGCTAATTTTTTAGATGAAGAAGAACAATGTGCTCTGATAAAATCCGCTAGAAATCTAAGAGATAAAGCCTTGATTATGACTATATTAAGCAGTGGGTTGCGGGCTTCCGAAATCTTAAATCTCAAGGAGGATGATTTATACAGAAGGTCTCTTATAGTTTCTAGAGGAAAAGGCGGAAAGCCAAGAGTAACTTTTATCGATCCTCTAACAGAAAAGTCTATTAGAGAATATCATCACAAAAGAGAAGTAGACTCTGTTTTTGTTTTCACGAACTCTTTTGGAAAGCCTCTCAGCCGACAATATCTCTCAAGAATGATATCCGAAACCGCTCTAAGAGCTGGGATTAAAAAGAGAGTAAGCGCGCACACTTTAAGACATAGTTTCGCTACTAATATGCTACGAAAAGGAGCAAGAATTGAAGATGTTCAGCCTTTAATGGGTCATTCAAACATCTCAACCACTAGATTGTACATGCATTTTACGAACGAATATTTAAGAGAACGCTACGATATGTTCAATAAAGATATTGACAAAACGCTCGCGGTTTGCTAAGATAAGAGTATCAAAGTTGAAAGACTTTAGTAATTTTACAATGATTGCTTTGTAGATAATAAAGGTTTCACCTTTACATTTGCCGCTTTAGCTCAGTTGGCTAGAGCAACGGTTTTGTAAACCACCGCCTTTATGGCGGTTCTTTTTTTATCTACATCACGAAAGTGGTGTTTTTTAATTTCCACGAGGTTGTCAAATGCGTATCTGATAGCCTCGTGCAGAATTAACAAACTGTAATATTACGATTACGTAAGCGACACCGTAAAAGAGCGTACGACGAAAATTATACAAGCGTGACAGATTGCTCGAAGGTTCAGGCGTAACACGTGTAGAAGTTAGTATTTTAACAATTTGGAATTAGTGGGTAGCGTCGAGCGGTTTGATAGCCGCTAGCACATTTTTAATTCAGCTGGCGTTCGATGGGTTAAGTTTTATTACAACTTTGTAGTTCTTGTTTATTTTCGAACGCTCAGCGCTGCTCACTACAGGTCTCCCACACCTGCGCTAAAAAGTGGGCAGTATAAAGCAAAAACCGCTCGAAAGAGCGGCTACAAAGCCATTATATCAAATGGCAGATTGAGAGTAAATATGAAAATTAACGTAAAGCAAATTAGAGCAAGTTATCGCTTTGATTTCTTTGATAACGAGTGGTATTGCAACCACGATAACCTAGAAGTAATTCAACCTTGCTGTTCAGGTAAAGAAGCTGAATGGTGCGGTTGCCAGGGCGAACCTGAGTTTTATTGTCCAAATCCTGATTGTGACGGAATTGAGGACGAAGTTGTAAACATATGTGCTAGAGAGGAATTAATACAATGTCTAGCTTAAAAGAGAATAAAGAAAACAAAAAACAAAACAAGGAGAAGAAAATGAAAAAACTTAATATTGAAACTATCAAAACTATTATTATTACTATTTTAATTACAGGGATCATCGCTTTTATCGGCGGTATGCAATATCAGAAGAACCAGACTGAACAAGTCAAAACTGAAGCAGCGACAATCGTCAAGAATGTCAAAGTTGAAGTGTCAAAACAGTAGCGACGGAAAAGCGGCAACCGTCGCCACCACAAACTGCCGCAAGGGTTGAAGCCTCGCCTACACCTCAAAAACCTGCTGTGGAGGCAGGACGTGTAGGCGGCTGCGACAGGTTTCAACCTTTACTTGAGAAATACAACTGGGACGTGCGAATTATGAAAGCCATTATGCAAGCTGAAAGCTCGTGTAATGAAAACGCTACAGGCGACACGAGCCTGACATTTACACAAAACGGAAGAATATACGGTTATTCAGTCTCTCTATTTCAGGTAAGGATTTTGCCTGGTCGAGAAGCTTGTGATTCGCACAATCCAGAAATAAACATTGACTGCGCTTATCACGTGTGGAAAACACAAGGATATAAAGCTTGGTCAGTTTACACAAATGGAAGATATTTAAGATTTTTATAGAAAGGAGGCATAGATGAGTGAATTATACAAAGCCCTACAAGAGTTTCGTAAAATAACACCACTTGTGAAAGCCTCAAAAGAGAACCCGTATTTCAAAAGCAAGTATGCAGACTACAACATTGTAGTTAGTGAAACACGAGAGGATTTAGAGAAATGTGGATTGATGGTTAAACAAACAATTAGCCATATCGATACTAAAACAGCTATTAGGACAAAGCTTATTCACCTAGAAAGCGGTGAGGTGCTTGAAGATGTTGCACCAGTTGAAAGCGCGCCTAACAATCCTCAGACGCAAGGCTCAGGCATTACTTACATGAAGCGATATTCATACATAGCAATGCTTGATTTACTTGTCGATACTGATGATGACGGTAATCTTGAACGCAAACTCAAAGAAAGAACCGACAAAGAGTCTGCTGACCTAAAAGCTGCTGAAAAAGCCTTACGAGCTTGTAAGACTTTAGGTGAATTAAAAGAAAAGTATATTGAGATCCTCAAAGCTAATCCAAAGCTATCACGTGAGCTTGTCGGCGTTAAGGATGAGGTAAAGGCAAAGCTAGGAGGTAACGAATGAAAATCCTAGATCTTGAACAACGAAGTCAAGAATGGTTGGATTTTCACGAAGGCAGGATTTCAGGCTCATCAGCAAAAGATTATTCATCAGTTCGGTATATACCAAAAGCCGAGCTGATCGAATTTGCTGAAAGTAAAGGCTATGATTTTCCAAAAAATCTAACCATGGATAATATCAAGGCGATGCTTGCAGAAGATGAATTGAATGAACTCTATGCGAATGTTCAAATAAACGATTCAATCTATAAGTTAATTGCTCAACGAATAGCCAAACCAATTAATCCGAATGACTACGCAGATAGAATACCAGAAGGCGCTACTTATTCGGCTATGCTGAGAGGTCAAATCCTAGAAGATGAAGCTAGGGAGCTGATTTCTGAAAAACTTGGCAAGAAAATTATCCCTGGTCGAGTTTGGCAATCTGAAGAAAACGAATATATGATTTGCTCACCAGACGGCGAAATTGTAGACGATACAGGAAAAGTCTCAGAGGCTGTAGAAATCAAATGCTTGGATAGTTGGAAAGTGGTCAAAGCTTACTATGAAAAACATCCGCCACTTGATTATGAAGCCCAGATTATTCAGTACTTCTTAGTAAATGAAAATCTACAAAAACTCTACTTCTGTATTTATTCGGACGTGTTCACGAATCCCGATTTAGGGTTACAAATATTTGAATTAAAGCGAGAAGATTATCGAGAAAAAATCGAGCTAACTGGCAGAGTGCAAAACGCCACTCTTGGATTAGTTGAAAGAGAAGTCCAAAAATTAATGTTCTAAGGAAAGGATAAGGGGTATGACGGACGAAGAATTGAAGAATATGAAATTAAGTGAGGAAGATTTGAAAGAGTCGACATATTTTACTGAGGGTGTTCACGCTGTAACAATCACCGAAGCTACTTTTGAAAAAAATGCAAACGATAAAGTGTTTCTGAATGTGAAGGTTCAAGGCACAAACGGTGAGCAAGGCGATGCCAAGTTATGGTTTACTGGTGCGGCAACGCCTTTTTCTGTTGATAAAATCCGTAAGATTTTTGTACATAATGCAAAAGATGATGAGCAGAAACAGAAGATTCGTGACTTTTTCAAATCTATGAAGAGCCTATATGAAATGTCTCAATTAATCCAGAAATTGCCAGGAAAGTCTTGTTGGTACACAATCCAAAAAACAGAAGAGACATATATAGATAATAACGGTGACGAGAAATATCGATATGAGCGAAATATCTGGGGATATGAGCCAAAGCTGAAGAGTAAATCTGAAAATATTACTGAAGACATTGACCTTAGCGAGCCTGTCGATTTGAGCGAAATACCTTTTTAGGAGGTTAAATGACGAGAAGAAAAAAAGTCTACCTTCTCGAAACTGACAATGGGTTTACTATCAGAATTGTAGACCCAGACCTCAGTTTTATGAGGAAGTATAAATGGTCATTTATAGATAATGACTTGGTAGTCTCACGCAGACTTGAAAAGGGGGAAGATGATGGGTTTACAGAAATTGTATCTAGTAAAAAGCGACGATTCAAATCGAAACTTTAGAAAGCGAAAAGACGCACGGCAATTTCAGAAAAAATACGGTGGAGTAATTCACAAAATAACAATGATAGATAATTTCATTGTCGAGAGGGTAATGTGATGAAAGATTTGTTCAAAAAAGAGCGTGAAGCCTGGATAGAAAACGCTCGTGTAACCGCTAAGAAACTATTAGAAGATAAATCGCTTATCACGATCGAGGACGTCTTAAAAGAGTGCCCTCGCCCTGAATACATACACAGGAACACAACTGGCAACATATTCAGATGTGATGATTTTAAGCCTGTTGGCTGGCGAAAAAGTGAACGACCGATCATGAATGGCAGATTCGTAAGAGTTTGGCGTTTAGGAGAATAGCGTGGCGAGTCGAAAATTAATTCAGAAAGCTGATAGGGTTTTCTCAAAATACATACGAATGAGAGATTCTGAAGACGGATTTTTTGTCTGTTGTTCTTGTGGTCAGAGAAAGCCTTTTGAACAGGCTGACGCTGGACACTTCATAAATAGAAGATGGATGGCTCTCAGATACGACGAGCGAAACGTACACGCACAATGTCGGTCATGTAATCGATTCGATGAAGGAAATATGATTGGCTACACAAGATTCATGCTTAAAACTTACGGTGAGGATGTTGTTGACCTGTTAGAAAGCATGAAAAAGCCCTACAAATGGACAGACGGAGAGCTGGAAATCTTAATTAAAGACTTAAAAAACAAAGGACAATAAATGTTTATTTTAATTTGGATAATAATCGTCATGTTCTTGCTAATTTTCGTAGCAATCTCAGAGTACGAAATAGCTAAGCAAGACGCAGAATGGATAAAAGAAGCAAAGGAGAAAAATCAATGGAAAAAGAAGTAATACAACCTTATTACGAGGACGACTATCAATCGCTAGATGAGATGAGTACTATCGACTTACTAGAAATGAAGGATAGTGCGTTAGAAGAATTAAACGAGCGAGAGCATATTATTCATCGAATCAATCAAATATTAGACAGTCGTATCGAAGGCGAACGACCTAAGCTATTTTAAGGAAAAGATATGAAATACAAGCTTCTAAAAGATACGCCTACAATCAAAGCTGGAACTATATTTGAAAAAGTCGTTCGTGGCGTTGATGGAATAAAAGGGTCAGCTGTAGTTATACCAATCGGAGCCAACACAGATTTTCAGTGGACTATTAAAGATATAGATAACTTTGACGAGTGGTTTGAGGAAATCGAAGAACCATTAGACAGTATTCATTGGGAGCCTAAAATTGGTGATAGGTGTTTTATTCTTGAGAATACCAATATAAGACCAACAAACTATACTGGAATGTTACGTGATTACAATGCTTGGCGTACTGGCAGAGTATTCCGCACTGAAGAAGAGTGCGAAAAAGCACGCGACCGTGAACTAGCAGAAGTCAGACTACAACGAACCTCAAACTTTGAGCCAGATTTTGAGGATTGTAGAGGTGGATGGGTAGTCTACTACAATTACAAGGACAAAGAACTATACGCATACGATACTGACTATGACGATTCTGGTGAAATCGTACGCTATGCAACCAAAGAAGAAGCTGAAAAATCTATAAGAGAAAATCGAGAAGATTGGATGAAACATTTTGGAGTAAAGGAGTAAAGTATGGCTGGCAATACGATTGGTGGTAAGAAAGCCGCTCAGAAAAACCTAGCAAGCAACCCGAACTTTTATGCAGAAATCGGACGAAAAGGCGGCTCTGCTACATTTGCATCACACGGAACTTGTAAAGGATTCGCACAAGATATCGAATGCGATTGCGATCTAATCGACGGTCCTCACTTTGTAAAAAAGTGTGCAGGTAAAAAAGGCGGTCGTATCAGTAAACGAAAGTAACAGAAAGGAGTTTTTGTGTGGAGGTTATGGCATAAATTATTCGGTTGGGATTACATTCAATGGAATCTAGGTACGCACGGAATTAGACGAATACGAGTAGCCCCGAATGGACTTGTCTATTTTATGTGTCTTGGTGAGATTATTAATCTAGCTGAACCAGGATACCATAAAATTATGTACTTGACTTGCTCGAAGGATAAATACGTCAGGTAAACGGGTACAATTTGTACCCAGTAGAACATTAACATCAACCGCAGAACTGGACAGATGACTATTTTGCCCACCCGAGTCGTCTGTTCAACTGGCGACATAATCTGAGGAATAAAGCTGGGTTCCCGAATGGGAGTAAGCCGAAAGGTGAGAAATCCTTTGCTCCGTGATTGTGTTGTCAACTGGCAACATCAAACCTTAAAGTAATTAACTCACTTAATGATATACAAATTGGTGTTGTCAACTGGCTATATAAGTGGCGGAATAGGTAGACGCTAAAAGGAGAAGATGTAAGAGTCCGTTAGCTTCGAAGGGTCTAATGGCTGGTGTTGCGTTACGGCGGATTTAGAGTGATGACGTGGAGTTATTCATGGAGCTACACGAACAGCTTGTTGTTACCGTCGGACAGCCCAACAGAACCAGGTAACGAGGCGTCCATGAAACGCCTACAATACCTCGACTCGCTGTGATGTGCAAATCATCACCTTATATAGCCAACCAGTTCTGCGGTTGAATTAAACTACACGAAATTGTGTAAATAAGGAAGATTATGACCAAGCCACACTTTAGCTCATTAAGAATGGACTGGCGAACGCCCAAAGCTGTCTATCAGGTTCTTGATTCAGAGTTTCAGTTTGACCACGACCCATGTCCTGCTGGTTGGGACGGCAAAATTGATGGGCTGTCCAGCGATTGGGGCAAATCAAACTACGTCAACCCACCATACGGTAGAGAATTACCAAAATGGATTGAGAAAGGTCACCAGGAATGGCAGAAAGGTAAAACAGTCGTGTTTTTAATACCCAGCCGCACCGACACACGCTGGTGGCACGACTACTGCATGAAAGCAACCGAAATTCGTTACATAAAAGGCAGGCTTAAGTTTGATGACCAATCAAACCCGGCACCATTTCCGAGCGCGATAGTGATTTTCAAAGGGAATATCAACTAAACCACTATAAAAAGGAGATATATGAAGAAAATGAAGTCTAAAATTGACTGGATGTTAATAGGTATTATCGTAGTGGCAAGTTTACCAATTATTGCCACTGGATCTCTGCTTGTTGTTTGGGAACTTCAAATGAATGAACAAGAGATTCAAAACAAGAACACTGAAGCCCGCTGTAAAACGGTTGGTGGTGAAATGGGATATTCAAAATGCTACAAGGACGGAAAGGAAATCTAATGCGTGATATCAAATTTAGAATCTGGGACGGAGCTAAAAATGAATGGCTTGCCTCGAGCGACAAGGACGCTTTGCCATATTATGGCTTTGCCTTCGTCGGTGAAGTTATGACTGTCCAGTCACCACCAATTTGGTCACTTGATGAAGGTAATGTTGTTGAGCAATTCACAGGACTAAAAGACATTAATGGTACAGAGATTTACGAGGGTGATATCTGCTCTTTCACTAGCAAAACTGGTAAACATGTGGGCACAGTAGAGTGGACAGATGATTTAGCTGGTTTCGGATTACGAATGGTCAAAAATAACTTCTTATATACTTTTTCCGAGCTAGATACTATGGGGGTTAATCTTGATACGTTGGAAGTTGTCGGTAATATTCACGAAAACCCCGAGTTGTTAGAGGATAAATGAAAATCTATAACGTAGAGAGTAAAAATAAGTCTGTTGAATAATTTTCTGGTATAATTGAATTACGGGCTAAGCTGTTTGATTGTCGGCTTACATAATCCTATAAAAAACTACTACTTTTGATCGAGGGTAGTTTTTTTATTTTGCCAAAAAATCCTAAAAGGCGGATTACTTGTTTACCTCTATTTATGCTATAATATAAGTACAGTATGTGAGTTGAAAGAACGCAACTCTGAAGTAAAACGTTCTTATGTATTTTTAAAATGAGGTGGATATAAATGGATAAAAAACCAAGAAAGCTAAATCCAAGGCAAGAAAGATTCTGTCAACTATATGCGAGCGATAGAGAATTTTTTGGCAATGGCGTGCAAAGTTATATTGAAGCCTACCAGCCCGATCAGTCAAAGCCTAATTGGTATAATGCTGCCAAGACGAGAGCTTCTGAACTCCTGACTAGTCGTAACGTTTTAAGGAGGATAGACGAGCTATTTGAGGCTGGTGGATTGAATGACCAGTTTGTTGATAAACAGATGGAGAAGCTTATCACACAGGACGCTGATTTCAAAGCTAAGATGTCAGCAATTAAAGAATACAACAAGCTCAAACAGCGAATAACCGAAAAGAAGGAAGTCCATGTCAAACTTCCTAAACCAATCCTTGGTGATTTGGTGGAGGGCGAACAATAATATGTTCGTCTTGACCAGTTCAACAAAAAAGCTGGCTAAGATGACAAAACGTATCCGTGGCGTATGTGGTGGAACATCGGCCGGCAAGACTATATCTATTCTTCAAATACTTATCAGTAAGGCTCAGAAAGACAAGCGACCGACTTTAACAAGTGTTGTGTCTGAATCATTTCCACACCTTAAAAGAGGTGCTATGCGTGATTTTAAGAATATTATGCAGGAACACGGCTATTGGAAAGAATCAGCTTGGAACGCTACAGACTCTATTTATACATTTGAAACAGGCTCTAAGATAGAGTTTTTCAGTGCCGACCAGCCTAGTAAAGTGCGTGGTCCACGTCGCGACCGATTATTTATAAACGAGTGTAACAACGTAGCTTATGAATCGTTTGACCAATTAGCAGTGCGTACTAGATTAGAGATTTGGCTAGACTGGAACCCAACGAACGAGTTTTGGTTCTATGACTTATTAAATACACGCGATGATGTCGAGATGATTACAGTTACTTATAAAGATAATGAAGGTCTGCCTGAAACAATCGTAAAAGACATCGAGGCTCACAAATCAAACAAAAACTGGTGGACTGTTTACGGATTAGGTCAACTAGGAGAGGTTGAAGGCAGGATCTACAAAGGCTGGAAGATTATAGACGAAATACCTCACGAAGCCCGCTTAGAGGGTTATGGATTGGATTTTGGATATTCAAACGACCCTACAGCAGTAGTCGCAGTCTACTATTACAACGGCGGATATGTCTTAGATGAAATACTTTACAGAAAAGGTATGAGCAATCAACAAATCGCCTCATTTATGAATAACTTAGATTTTGGTGTGATTGTAGCAGACTCAGCGGAGCCGAAGTCTATCGATGAACTGCAGATGTACGGATTGTCTGTTGTCGCAGCGAAAAAAGGCAGTGGCTCTATTTTGCAAGGGATTGGCTATGTGCAAGAGCAGAGTATCTCAATGACCAAGCGAAGTGTTAATTTAATTAAAGAATACAGAAATTATCTCTGGCAGACAGACAAAGACGGCAAGACCATAAACATACCAGAGGGTGGATTCGATCACGCACTAGACGCTGTGAGGTATAAGCTATCAAGCATATTAAAACCTAAGTATGAAATAAGACCAACCGTTCAGTCTTCAGGGGAGTTATCTGCATTATGGAGCTAAGATTCGGTGAGGTAAGAAATAAATACACTATGGAGGGTGTGGAAGTGGAAGAAGTTCGAAAAATAAGAGATTATATGACGGCTCAGAGTATTAGGTCGTTTACAATCTCATCGAAAGTATCAACCTTTACAGAAGTCAGGCAAGAGTTTGAGGACTTAATAAAACAAGCAGAAAATGGGGAATGTTTAGACATATCCTTAAACGTCAGAATAGACAAGAAAACAGGATTGCCTCAGATGGTTAAAAAGACTATTTTAGATAAAAACTCACGACTATAGACGTTTTTATTCAAATGTGATATTATAGACATGTAACAAGCTACTGGGAAATGCCCAGCGTGATGATTACGTAACAGTAATTTTTACGTTGGGGGAAACCAGTGGCTTTTTCTTTTATAGATGAATCTAACATCGGCGATGCTTACTATGAGAGTAAGCAGAAGTACCAGGCAGTTTTATCTGGTATTGACGAGCTTGAGCGTATTGCTCTAAACAAACCTAAGCCAAACATACCGGCTGGCTTACCTAATGTTACAGACGGAACTACAGCTAGTTATATTCAATCTCGCCCTAAGAGCGTTATTCAGCAGCTACCAACTGGATTAGTTACTAGTCTAGATAAAGACAAAGATTTAGCAAATATCGCTAATTTAGTCTTAACTGAAGAAATCTTACTAAATGCCAACACGACGGGCAGTGTTATTCAAAAGTCATGGGGAGCCTTAAGCAAAGCTATGACTTACGGCTCACAGCCTGCTTATTGTTTTTATACACAACATGGAAATTATTTTGGAGCAGACTTCAAACTACCTTATATCAAAGACGTTATTTTAGAGGCTGGAAAAGTATATGACAAAGACTGTAACGTTATTTTCTTAAGGGCTTGGTATCAACCGAGCGATATCAAATATCTAATTCATCGAGAAAAACAATTAAGTAAACAGGGTATAAAGAGTGGTTGGAGATTAGATAAACTTACTCAACTAGAGGCAAAGGAAAAATCAGACGAAAGCAAATCGCCAGCTGAGCGAGAAAAGAACCTTGAAGTTGGTGGTATAGAGATTATTTTCGCATTTCAGAATGGCGTAGGAGCTACTTTTTACGGATATAGCCCAGAGATTAGCGAAGTAGTCTATTCAACTATAAATCCAGACCCACGAGGCATTATCCCAATTCATTTTATATATCACGATATGGATATGTCTAATCCAATCGGCCGTGGTGCAGTCGAGCTTGTAGCAGGACTTCAAAACATGCTTGATTCAGAAATGCAGATGTATCAATACGCACAAGCCCTAAGCCTTAACCCACCACTAATTAAGCGAGGTTCATTTGATACTTCAACTATACGATTCAAAGTAAACGCAATATGGGATTTGGGAGCAGATCAAAACGCAAGCATCTCACCTGCTAATATTTCAACTAATGGAATAACTAACTTCTCAAATAATTACGGTTTAATTAAAAGTCAAATATTAAACTTGAACAACTCAAACGATACAAGTGTTTCTGCTGAAGTCGGAAATCCTGGATTCTCAAAGACAGATAGCGGAGTGAAGGCGCAACAGGAGCGTGTTGGTGTTAGTGATAACCATCTTCGTAAACAATTCGAAGGCTGGTTTGGTGATGTCTGTGAGACTATGCTTAATATTCATTTTGCTTTGTCTGAGGGTAAAAAAGATATTGACCTCACCCAGGAATATATTAAGCGCCGACAACTTGAAGAACCTAATTTTAACAAAAGTATAGCTACTGTCGACTATAACAAGAAGCTAAAAGGGTTCAAGTTCAAAGTTGACGCTTCTACCTCAAAGCTTAAAGATGACGAGCAATCTATGGAGAATCTAAAGGGAATCTTAGAGTTGGCTCAGTCTGACCCTGAGTTAGGACAGATTATCCGCAAAGACCAATTATTGAAGCGAATGATTAACAAATCGGGTGTTGACGACCCTGAAGAGTTGGTTATTGACCTAGACCAAAACAATAACGGCATAGCCGACAGTGAGGAACAGTATGAATAACGATTTGATCCCAAACAGTGGGTTTTCTTTGGATATCCCAGAAGAGCGGAAGACTAAAGAAAGCAAGGAGAGGATTGCGGCTAAAGAAGAGATTAGCCTGCTAAAAACTCTACTCAACGGAATTGATGAAAAGATCCAACTAGCCCAAAACATCAATCAATTAACAATGAATCCTGAGACTTCTGAAAAATCCCTAAAAGTACAGATATTAGCTGCTAGGTGGCGCGTGAATGACCTTATAGAACTTAAGTCGTGGATAAAAGCCCAGACAGACAAGGTGCAAGAAAATGACTGAGGACGTTAGAGACAAGCTGGAACAGCCGCTAGAAACTGAATCACTACTTGCTAGTCACGAATTCAGACAGGAGGGCAGGGTTTTGATTTGCGTTGACGACCCAAGCTTAACAGCAGTACTACCGCTGGGTGTTTATTTGGTTGGTGAGAAAGGAGCGTATCGACTAGAGAAGTTATTCTAGGCGGGTTGTTACCTGTAGAGATAAGACCTTAGTAGTATCTCCGCAGGTAAGAGCTCATCTCCTTGAACTCTCGTCATCATACCGACGCAAAAGGGTGCAAATAACTAAATAAAGGAGCAAAAACGTGGAAAATACCACTACAGACGCAAACACAAGCCAGAGTGCGGCAGATGTGTCGTCAACATCACAAAACTCAACCGATAACACTGATGAAAAATCGCTAACAGACGGCTTCTGGGGCGATGAGGATTCAGGCGAACAGTCGGAGGGCGAGTCCAAAACAGACGAGACCCAAGAAATAGAAACTGAGGATAAATCTGAAGATAAATCCGAAGAAAAGCCGGAATTTCCGAAAGCAGAAAAGCGCAAAGCTCAACTGAATGACGAAATTAGAGGGTTGGTGTCCCGACGGGAAGAGCTAAAGCGAGAAGTAGCTGAATACGAAGGTATCAAACAGTTACAAAGCTCAATTAGTGAAAGCCGAATAACACCAGAACAACTAGAAGCTGCAGGATTAGATCCACAAGACGCTGCTATCCAAGCCCTTCTATACAATCAGGAGCTTGACCAACAGCAGTCGCAGGTAAACGAAATATCGGCAAATATTGCTGACCTTCAGTACAATATGTCGCTCGATAGAGTAGAACTGCTTAAAGACTATCCTGTATTCGATGAAACTTCACCTGAATACAATGCAGACTTCACAAAAAAAGCAGCTGACATGTACGTAAGTGCAGCAAATCTGCAATTTAACGAAGAGGGCGCGCCAATCTCAGCGGATAAAAAGCTCTATGAGTTTATGACAGACTTGTATGGCATTTACGAAGAAGGTCTGAAAGCTGGCGGTAAGAAGATATCTAGGGCAAAGCAATCTGCGGCAGTAATGAACGCAGGCGGAATCTCTGTATCAGGAGAAGTAGACGAAAAGCAATTTGTAAACGGGTTCTTCAATTAAATCCTTCAATCTAAAAAATTAACTATAGGAGAAAAATAAAATGGCTATTAATTTGCCACAGGCATACTCAAAAATCCTTGACAAGGGATATACACTTAAATCATTAACAGCACCTGCCTTTAAGGGTAAATATGAAGTTGTTGGTGGTACTACTAAATCATTTAAGGTGTACAGCACAGACGCAGCTGCTCTGTATGACTATTCTGCAAATAAGAATGCTAGCGGTCAGGGTGTTGGCTCATTCGGCTACAAGTATTCAGCAGCTGGTAATAAAGAGCAAGTTATTACGGCTTCTCAGGACAAAGCCTTCTCACAGCAAATCGATAAGGCTGACGCTAAGTTCTCACGCGATGGCTCACTCGACGCTAAAGAAGTTATGCGTGTAACTCTAGAAGAGTCTATTTACCCAACAATGGATAAATACAACATTGACGCATTAGCAAAAGCAGCTGAAACTACAGCAGTTAAGACTTTGACTATTACTAAGGCAAATGCTTATGAAACATTTATGGCTATGACTACTGCTCAAACAAACGCTAAAGTACCTCACAAGGGTCGTGTTGCGTTCGTAGCCGCAAGTGCATACTCATTACTAAAACAAGACGGTAGCTTCACACCAGCTAGCGAAATGACCGCTAAGAGTCGCCGTGATGGTAACTATGGTGAAATTGACGGCTGTATGATTATCGAAGTTCCAGATGACTACATGCCAACTAAGACGACTATCGTTTTGACTCACGAAGACGCAGCAGCAGCTCCAAAATACTTGTCTGAGTACAAGCAGGGTGAATTTGGTCCAGAGGCTAGCGGTTACTATGTAGCTGGTCGCGTTGTATACGAAGCATTCGTATTCAACAAGAAAAAGGGTGCTATTCAAGTTCTGAAGAATGCCTAGCAATTTGGGGCGGGGAAACTCGCCCCTTCTCCGCGTTTTGCCTCTCCGCGATAAATGAGAGGTCGAAGATTAACAATTTGGAGAGAGACTTGGTAGAGTGTGTTATGGATCGCTCTATGGTGCTATAATGATGGCAAATCATTTAATCTTGTGGGAGAAGATAGATGAACAAAGCCCAAAAAATCATTGCTGGTATAGCAGGTGCTGGTATATTATCTGCACTCGTTGCAACAGCACAACCTAGCACTCAACAAAGTGACATACAGCCAGTAGTACAACCTGTAACATATTCAGACTGTAGAACGGAAGAAATACCGTTTGAAACGCAGTATGAGGGTGAGACGGGTCAATATGGCTACACTGAAACGATAAAGCAACAGGGCGTCGTTGGCGTCAGGAAAATCTGTAAGCCAAATAAGCCTGGTCACACAGATAAGGTAGATGTGATTACTCGACCAGTGACTCATATCATTGTCCGTACACCAAAACCAGCACCGCAGCCAGTACAGCAGCAACACTATCGTGTTGGAGCAATATGTCGTGACGGTTGGCGATCATACGCTACTGGTAGAGGAGCTTGCTCACACCACGGTGGAGTATCGGAGTGGTTGTATGAGTGAAAAATCAGAAACTAAGCTTGTGCTAGTCATCATATTAATTATGGTGATTATCTCAGTTGCTCTTGTATTTGATATGAAAAGGCAGGATGAGATAAGAAAGCTGGAAAATAAATCGTTCACAAACTTGAGCAATGGATTGGCAGACTTTAGCAGTGCTTGGTACAGACTTACTGATGAAGCTAAAGCTACATATCCTTGCGAAGAATTGTCGATGGAAGAGAATAAGAAGGATTGCAAAGAGTTTAGGGGATTTGCTATAGAAAGAATACGCAAAGGTAAATAGACTTGACAAACTACCTCTGTTGTGCTAGTGTGTAAACATGAAAAAGGTCATAGTCATCACTGTTGTTCTGGCGCTTGTAGTGGGCGTTGGCGGTGGAGTATGGCTAAAGACCCGTCTGGATGCTCAGGCAGCTGCTGGAGTGGCTCAGGAACAGAAACAGGAGCAACCAAAGAGCAAGTATGATGTTGGCCCAGCAGATCCTACTGAGTTATTAGAGCTAGTTAACGCTGAACGCCAGCGTGTAGGCGTGGCGCCGTTGGTGATGGATGAAAGGCTAAACGCCAGCGCGCAAGAAAAAGCAGATGACATGGTGAACCGTAATTATCGAGATCATGTATCACCCGAGGGAATACATGGGTATGAGTTGGTATTCAAACATACAGGCGGGGAATGTAGACATGC
>ERZ773072.269-NODE-269-length-31882-cov-9.340717_pt1 | contig 31882 bp, 32 predicted proteins | sample MGYA00580617_ERZ773072 | MGnify/ENA primary metagenome ERZ773072 (study PRJEB29015, sample SAMEA2737970) | human oral metagenome | biome: human oral; feature: human-associated habitat; material: dental | place: China | collected 2122 ...
TCTGACCGACCACAGACAGCACAGCCTGCTTCATCATGGCGACGTCGCCGTAGTAAGGGAACAAAATATCAACGGTCATGAGGTATTACTCCAAGCTCAAACGTGTCGAAACGTATAAAAATCAGGGGCTTTAGCGCTTCTTCTGCTCTCGCTCCCTAGCGCGGGAAGCACCCTGCGGCTGACGCTGAAGAGCCTTCATAATCGCAACTTCTTCAGCGAGGGTACGCATATCATCCGTAATCTTCGAGATAGCCAGGGTCAAGTGCAGGCTGATACCCATCAGCATAATAATCGCCAGTAGGAACAGCAGGTTGACTGGGGTCTCAATACCCACCAGACGCGAGAGGGCATCCAAAAGCTTCGGGAAAAGCGCTAGCACAATCATGATGATGCCAACGATAAGCCACAGTGCGGCGTACTTTTCCTTCATCTTCTGGTTGCGTACCTGCGCCAGAACGAGAACCTCCATCACCACCACGATGAGAAGGAAGAAAATATTTGCACTCATTTACTTAGACCCCACATTCGTTTTCTGGCGAGTCATCGACATGCCAAATGAGAAGAAAGAACGAACCAGGTACACCGCAGACTTCCACGGGCTCGAAGAAGGAGTACCACCCTGACGCTGACGCATCTCAACCGGCACCTGTTTTACAGTCAAGCCAGAACGAATCGCCATCACGCAGGCGTCGATACAATCACCCAGATACTCAGCAGGCAGGTGCTCGCAATACTGCTCAATCGCCTTGCGGTCTGCCGCACGGAAGCCGGAGGTGGCGTCGGTGAACTTCTCGCCTGAAATCATCGTAAACATACGGGCCAGAACCACCATCGCCCACTTACGCGGACCGGACACCTTATAGTTCGTCGCCTCAGCAAAGCGGGAACCAATCGAAATGTTGACATCCTCCAGGCCAGCAAGCACAGTGCGGATACCCTTCGGGTCATGCTGGCCATCGGCATCAACCTGAATGGCGCAATCATAACCAGCTTGGCGGGCATACTTGTAACCGGTGCGCAAAGCGCCACCAATACCCATGTTGTAGGGAAGATCAATCACGAAAGCGCCGGCAGCGCGCGCAATCTCAGAGGTGCGGTCGGTGGAACCATCATTGACGACCACCAGGTCGACCTCAGGCATCATGCGGAAAAGTTCTTCAATTGTGCCCCCAATAACTTCCTCTTCATTCCACGCGGGCATAATGATGAGGGGCCGAGGGGTTTGCGTAAAAGTCTCTGATTCCATGCGGTGCTATCTCTTGTGTGTATGGCATACGGAAGCTGGTATGCACACAAAGGCATACGGTCTTACATCTTATCAGCACTCTCTTAACAACGCTCAAAGTAGCACTGCGGGGTGGCATAGTCTCTACGCCACCCCGCAATACTTCAGGCAGCCCAAAAGTGCCAGATACTAGTTATTATCGCAGGCGCTAATGCGGTACAGAGTCATCGGACCCGAAGAGTACACCGGGGTCAGAACGTCCGTATCGATAGCAGCCACCAGGCCGTCATAGTTCTTCTGCTCACTGGGTCCAAAGTTGCCCTGGTTCTCCAGGTGCACGTACCAGTGGGCGTTGTACTCGTTCACGACGCGGCAGACTTCCGGGTTCGTGCGGGCATCCTTCAAATCCTTCAGGATTGCCTCGTACTTCGGGGAGGTCTGGAACTCGAAGTGGTAGCTGGTCAGGTGGCGGTCAGCCAGCGCGTAAATGTAGGCGCTACCGTCCCAGGGGTTGTTCACAATGATGTCACCCTTGGGAACAATCTTCGGGATCTCGTTAATGACGTTCATCTCATCCTGGTTCAGGATGGCGGAGGTCGGGGTCACCTTGTACCTATCCGCAACCTGCAAGGTCGCGTCATGCATTGCGGGAGTACGGGAAGACAGGCCCGCAACCACGAGAACCAGCACCATGGATGCGCCCATCAGTGCCGGGGCAACCTTCGCGTGCTTCTCACGCGGAATATAGTGCATGATGCGCACGAAGAGGCCCTCCACGGCGCCACCCAGACCGATACCGGCAAGCAGCACGGAGGGGAACACCACCAGAGCCGCCAGGCGGAAGTGGTCGGTGTACCAGGGGCCAACCATCAGCAGGCGGAAGTCGCCGCGCGGCACCGAAGCCGCAATAATCCACATGTAGCCGACCAGCATCCAGCTGCCAATCAGCCACAGGTTACGGCGCTTGTACAGCAGGTAGCCGACACCCCACAGCGCCAAGAAACCAACCAGGTAGGCGGGAGCAAAATTGCCGCCCAGCGGGTTTGCGTTCTCCAGGCCCAGGAACAGGAACTGGTAGACCGCCTCGCCCTCGCTCATGATGGAGGTCCACAGCTCGCTCGCCTCCTGACTCGGGCGCAGTACGGACCAGGCGGTGACGCATCCGGCGATGAGCGCCACCAGCACGCCGGTACCCACCAGACGCTCACGCGTGGACGCGCCGCGGGTACGCAGCACCTGCACCACGCCACCCAGGAGCATGGGCACCGCAAACACGGCGGCAGAAACCACCGCGTTCGGATGCACCAGAGCCAAACCGGCCAGACCCACCAGAATCGTCAGCGACAGGGACAGCACGAAGGAGTACTCGCGGCGCGCCATGAGCTGAACCATGTGCAGCAGTAGCGCCACAAATGCGGGCAGCAGGGCGTAACCAAGAAGGTTCGGGAACAGCACACCCCAGAACAGCAGCAGACCGGGGAACGCAAAGAAACCGCAGGTCAGAGCCGGAATAGCGAGCGCCTGCAGGCGGCGCAGATGCGGAATGCTCAGGCACATTGCCACCAGGGAGCAGGGCCAGATAATGCCCGCCACCAGCAGAATCATGACGATGGTTGCCGTAGCGATGCTCGTGCCGGTGGTGTTGTAAATCAGGTACACGAAGTCGTGCCAGCCTGCCGGGTAGAAGGCAGGCTGCTGATCCGCTGCACTCACAGCGCCCATGGTCAGGCTGGAGGCATCGCCGTGCTCCTGAATCCAGCGGATCGCATTCATATGGAACGAGTTATCGAGGGTCTGCGAGAACGCCTCGGGGCCAAACACCATGTCCTCGGTCATGTGCAGGGTCAAGAAACCACCCAGCACAGCACCAATAACAGGCCAGGCGAGGGGCACAGTGTTACCCGCCCAGTTCTCTGCCGCCTCACTAGAGGCGTCAGGTACGGCGGAGGGCCAGCGGCGGCCCACCAGGTGCATCACACCCGCGGCGGCAGCCACCATCACAGCGGCGACCGGCACAAAAGAAATCAGGCTCCACGCAATGCCGGTCTTACCCAGCACAATCGCAGAGACAGCCACCAGGGCAAAAGTCAGCAGCGGCGCATAAAAAACACGCAGACGCACAGGAACACGCAACGCCCAGCCCATCGCATAGCCCGGGCCAAAAGCCAACACGACCGCAAAAAGCAGCAGCGGAATAGTTGCCAACCAGCTCATTAACCCTCGTCTCCCCACAGTTCACGCACCGAAAAACCCCTCAAATACGGGGCGCGGTGCGCTTTCGCGTACCAAGCAAGGATACCTTAGAGGCTTCTTTACCCCCGCAAAACCCCCAGAAGAGAGAGGGATAGCACCCACAACCCGCTACTCAGACCCTGATGCGGAGCAACCGGCGGAGTGCATCTTCGAAACCCCCAAACGACGAAGAATATGACGTAATATTTCACGCCCCGCGTCATGAAAGGTATACCTAAGAAACATAGGGCAATAAATAAGGTGTTCAGCACCCATTAGCTTTACTCTGAAACATATCTCCCCTTAACTAAAGGGTCGCCCAGAGCAAACACCCCAGGACGAACCCTCAAACGCAGCCGCAGAAGAAAGGGTCGATCATGACCGAAACCATTGCAGCACAGGCACCCCTCGCCGACACCTCCGAGCAGTTCAAGCTCGCCTTCGGCCACCAGCCCGCAGGCGTCGCCATCATCACCGCAACCGACGAAAACGGCGCACCCGCAGGTTTCACCGCCTCCTCGCTGACCTCCGTCGCCGCAGAACCGCCCATCATCGCCTTCTCCCTCAAGGCCAACAGCGGCTCCGCAGCAAAGATCGCGGCAGCGTCCTCCTTCCTCGTGCACATGCTCGACGCTGAGAATGTCACCCTCGCGAAGAACTTCGCAACCCACGACTACCCCCGCTTCGACGACCCCAGCACCTGGGAATTCGTCCACACCGGCGAGCCCCTCGTCCACGGCGTGCGCCGCGTACTGCGCGCAACCCCGCTCAGCCGCGTTGAGGCCGGCCCCGCACTCGTCTTCACCGCGCAGGTTGAAGAGTTCATCCGCAACGACTGCGAAGGCACCCCGCTGGTCTACCACTCGCGTAACTTCCACGCGCTGGGCGACCACTCGAACGTGAACAACTACATCATCTAACCCCGCGCAGGGGTCACGGGGCGGTATTCGACGACCATGAGGCGACGAATACCGCCCCGCGGCGTACCCTGAACATAAAAGCGCACGCGGCAACCCAACACAGCGCACCCGACACGGCACAGAAGGAACAGTCATGACGGCTCAGACCACCCAGCCCGCATCCCTCCCCTGGCTCGAAAAGCTCATCGCGATTCCCACCGTCTCCGGAACCTCCAACCTGGAACTCATTGAGCTCGTCGAAGCCGAATTTGCCCGCTACGGCTACAGCGGCGTGCGCACCTACAACGAGGACGGCACCCGCGCTAACCTGCTGGTCACCATTCCTGCCGCTGACGACACCACCCGCGGCGGCCTCATCCTCTCCGGCCACACGGACGTCGTACCCGTTGCCGGTCAGGCATGGGACGCCGACCCGTTCACCCTGCGCGTGGAGGGTACCCGCGCCTACGGCCGCGGTGTCTGCGACATGAAGGGCTTCCTCGCCGTCGCACTCTGGCTGCTGCCGCGCGTTGCCGAGGCGAAGCTACGCACTCCCCTGCACTTCGCGTTCTCCTACGATGAGGAAATCGGCTGCGTCGGTGCGCCCTCCCTCATCGAGGAGTTCGTGGCGCGCGACCTCGCCCCCGACTACGCGATTGTTGGTGAGCCTTCCAGCATGCGCATTATCTCCGCGCACAAGGGGGCGCACCGCGGCCGCGTCACCTTCACCGGCGTGCCCAAGCACGGTTCCCTGGCAACCCACGGCGTGAACGCGGTCGCCGCAGCCGGCGAATTCATCACCTTCTTCACCGACATGGCGGACCAGTGGGAAGAAGAAGGCCCGTTCGACGAGTCGTTCATCATTCCCCACTCCACCGGTAGCGTGAACCTGGCAACCGGCGGCCTGCAGTACAATATCGTTGCCGAGCAGGCGGTCGTGGAGTACGATGTGCGCACCCTGCCGCAGGTGACCACCGAGTCCTTCGTGGAGCGCATTGACCGCGAGCTTTCGGAGGTGATTCTGCCCGATCTGCAGGCACGCGCCGCACGCGCCGAGAAGCTGACCGGCGCGGAGCCCGGTAGCCTCACTTCCCGCGTGGGCGTGAAGCACGAACTGCTCGCCGCCGTGCCGGGTCTGGGTACCGCCGATGGCGCGCCGCTCATTCACCTGGCGCACGAGTGGCTGGGCAACGATGGCGCACCGCAGAAGGTAACCTACGGCACCGAGGCGGGCCAGTTCCAGCGCGCCGGCGTGCAGAGCATCATCTGCGGCCCCGGCGATATTGCCCAGGCGCACACTCCGAACGAATGGATTGAACTGGAGCAGCTGAGCGAATGCGAGCGCTTCTTCGAGGCGATTCTCGACTGGGCGAGCGCCAAGTAGTAGCCGAGTAGCGGCGTAACAGCCAGTCCGCAGCGGCTCGCATGAGCCGCCCAGAAGCCGCTATAACCTGAAAACCATAAAATCTGCCCGGGTACCCCGCTGAGGTGCCCGGGCATTCTGTGCTGATGGAAGGTGGTGCGCGGCGGGGTTCACGTGGTGATTGATCTGCGGGTTTATTCGTGAGTTTATGCGTGGGTTTATCCGTGAATTTACCCACGGGTTCAACCGCGAATTGAGGGATCGAGTCCAAGGTGTGGACTATGCCCGATTTTCCCCTCATTTTCCACATTTATTTTTAAACGAAAAACCCGAAAAACCGCTTATGTCTAAGGGTGAAATAACACCAAAGTATTGCCCTTCTAGGGGATTCAAGGTTCCATAGATGCCAAAGGGTAAACACGCCACCCAGGCGGCATAATCCACACAAAACCACACCTCCCTCACGCTCGGCACTGCACCACCCCGCAGTTCACTACCTGAAGGACACCCCGTGTACACCATCAGCCCCTACCTCGCCGAATTCTTCGGTACGCTCATCATGTGCACCATCGGCTGCGGCGTCATCGCCAACGTCGAACTTCGCCGATCCAAAGGCCACGGCGACAACTTCTTCACCATCGCCTTCGGATGGGGTTTCGCCGTCACCTTCGGTGTCTACGCCTCCCACGCATACTCCGGCGGCCACCTCAACCCCGCTGTGTCCATCGGCCTGGCAGCCTACGGCGAATTCCCCTGGGAGAAAGTCCCCGGCTACATCATCGCCCAGGTCCTCGGCGCAATGGTTGGTGCCGGGCTGGTCTACCTCAACTACCTGCCGCACTGGAAAGCAACCGCCGACAAGAAAATTAAGCTCGGCGTTTTCGGCACCGTGCCCGCTATTCACAACTACTTCACCAACGCCCTCTCCGAAATGATCGGCACGTTCATGCTGGTCTTCTCGGCACTGTACACCGGTGTGAACTTCAAGCCGTCCATCAGCGGCGGTGTAGAACTCTCTCTCAACCTCAACGACGTGCTCAAGCCCCTCGCCTTCGGTTTCATGGTCACCGTGCTCGTTATCGGTCTGGGTGGTCAGACCGGCTACGCGCTGAACCCCGCCCGTGACTTCGGTCCGCGCCTCATGCACGCCCTGCTGCCCATCCACGATAAGGGCACTTCGCGCTGGTTCTACGCGTGGGTTCCGATTTGCGGCCCGATTGCCGGCGGTTTCATGGGTGGCGCGTTCTTCAAGCTCTACTACGAGGGTCAGGTCAGCCCGTGGCTGTTCGTTTCCAGCGCCCTGGCGGTTGTGGTTCTGCTCTTCGCGTGGTGGGCTAATAGCCACCTGTACCGCGCACCCAGCGCCGAAGTCATCCCCGAGTTTGAGGACACCCACGCTACCGCGGCGGCACGCGCGGCAACCTACACGCCGACCGGTTCCATGCCGATCCTGCTCCCCGAAGAGGTGAAGGGCAACCGCAGCACCCGCGTCGTGAACCGGGTGACCGACGAGTAGTCTTCCCGTTTGGGAACTTCCCTATATAGGGTTTCATCTAAAAACAGCGGACCCCTCATTTTCATCACCTGCACAACATGAGTCAGGTTATGAAAATGAGGGGTTCGTTGCCTCGACCCCGCGGAAGAAATTTGGGGGCTTTCAGAGGCTCCTACGCGGCGGCGGTAGCCATTGCCAGCACCCGGTCACGCTTAGCCGCGCGGCGCTTCTGAATCGCGCGCACCACCCAGATGCAGACCGCACCAAGAACCGCGCCGGCAGTGTTATTCACAATGTCATCCACATCGAAGGTGCGGTAGGTGAAACCAGCCAGACCCCAGTTACCGGTCAACTGGCTCAACTCAATAAAACTTGAGAGTGCGAAGCCACTCAGCGCCGTAGCGCGCAGACCCCAGCGCAAGCAACCCGCAGTAAAGAAGCCCAGGGGGATGAACATCGCAATATTGAAGAAGAGCTGCGCATACACGGTGGTTGCGAAGCGACGCAGACCCATGCCGTTAGTCAGATCCCACGCCTGCTGCCAACTCCAACCCACATAGAAACGCGGGTAGTACAACTCAGGGTTCGTGACGCTATTTGCGCTACCAATCGGGGTCAGCGTCAAAGAAAGAATCGAGGCGAGGAACAACGCGAAGGAGGCGGTCAGTAGGTACTGGCGGATGCTGTGCGCTCGACCGGTCTTCTTGGCACGCAGGCGCATACCAATAAATCCGATGATGGAGAGCACGACTGTGAGTACCGCAATCTCGATGGCAAAGGTGCCAATCATATGTTTACTGAGCAGTTCCTGCATGCTGTGTGTTCCTTGGGTCGTGAGAGTGAGTTATATGAACTCCACCTACATATATGCCTGTTCTAGCATATATTCTAGGTGGTATATAGCGGGTTAGTGTTCATGCCCGCCGCATATCGTTCACCACCAGTGTAAAAGACCGCCCTATGGCTCACCCTAGGTGAAACTGTGAAAAAGCTGTACACGTACCCAAGCACACCACGAGAATCATCGCAGCCGGTGCCGTCAGTACAGAACATCCGGCGGGAACACCGGCGCAATATACCGACCAAACAGCAACACAAACAAGAGTGCACCCACAATCGCAGCCACCATCGCACCAAGCACCTGCACCAGCCAGAGCATCAGGAACTTCACCGTCTTGCCCTCAGAGCGGGCGGTCAGCGCCTCCACCATGGCGGTCGAGAACGTCGTAAAACCACCCAGCAGACCGGTCGTAATCACCGTGCACCAGAACGCCACCTCTTCCGTAGCGTTATAGTGAACCCCCAGCGCGCGCGGATTAGACACCGGCATAATCAGCAGCCCGTACAGAAACGAACCCACCAGATTAATGACGAACACCGGGCTAATAATCGACGACTCCGTACGCAAGCGAGGCGACATCGCCTTATCCACAAAGAAGCGGGTCATCGCACCCAAACCGCCGCAGAGGAAAACCATCAGAGCAAAAAACATTAGCGACCCTCCTCACCATCACGAGCAGGCACCAGGCGGGACGCCACAAAACGACCCGTCAGCATGCCCGCCGCGGCGGCAACCAAACCACCCACAAGCAATACCAGAAGAGCAAGCGCCATGTACCCTTCGTGCACCGTGTACGGCAGGAAAATCGTCTGCGCCAAAACCGCCGCAATCGACGAATACGTCGTGTAGCCGCCCATCATGCCGGCACCAAAAAGCAGGCGGATCGAATGAATCCGCTCCTCACCATCACGGCGCGCGTAAGCATTCCACAGCACCGTCAATAGGCCCAACGTGAACGAGCCCAGCAGGTTCGCCACCAGCACGCCGCCGGGAGTGTTCACGCGGCACAGCGCACCCGTACCGCCGCCCAAGAAGACAAGAAAAGGGGCAGGCACACGATTCAGAACGCCTCCTATCCCCTGTCGGATACTCGCGCGGTTCCTCATCACCGTGCACCTGCCCTTTCACATCGCATAAGTCTTTAGAGAGCGCCGTAGCGCACACTAAATACTTTACCCTTACCCGAGTTTGTTACCCGAGTCAGTAGCGGCAGACTCGCGCTCATGCCGAATCTTCTCGCTCATCTTCTCACTCAGTTTCACCGTCGCAATCGCCGTGGACTGATCCTCAGAGACCATACGGTAGCCGGAGGCGAAATCGTAGAGCTTCTACTGGCGCTCCAATTGCTCACGCTGCGCCAGCAGCTCATTCTCGGTCTTCTGCAGCTGGTTGCGCTGCTCATCCAGCTTCTTCTTACCCTCAGCCAGCTCGTCCTTCTTCGAGGAGATTTCTGCGCGGCCCGCATCAACCTGCTTCTGGCTCTCAGCCAGGGTCTCACGCTGCTGATTGAGGGCATTCTGCTACTCGGTCAGCTGCGCCTGCTGAGCGTCGAGCTGCTCGATCATGGCGGAGGGTGAGCCTGCCGCCTCCGCCTGGGCGTAGCCGTCCTTCAGCTGTGCCTGCGCGTCGTCCAGCTGCTCCTGACCTGCACTAATCTGCGCCTGTGAGTCGTCGAGCTTCTTCTCATTGTCGGCAATCTGCTTCATGCCGTCCTCCATCTGGGAGGGGGCAGCGTGTTGGTTGGGTACGTTTGGTGTTTGCCCTGTAGTTTTGCCCTGCGTGACGAACGCTACTGCCTGTTTTTGGGCAAAAAACACCCCGCCCCGGGCACCTGCAGGTGAGGTGCCCGAAGCGAGAGTGTTGGAGCGGTGACGCTATGGGGCTTAGCTTGCGAATTCGCCCTGGACCAGACGGCCCAGGTAGTCGAGTGCTTCGAGGACGCACTGGCGCATTGCTTCAATGGCGAGTGCTTCGGGGTGGGTACCTTCGGGGGCTTCCGCTGCGACCTTGGCCGTCATTTCTTCGGCGCGGGTGAGGTAGTAGTAGACGCCTTCACCGATGGTTTCGGAGAGGTTGGAGGCGAAGACTGCCACGCGCAGGTAGGGCAGGTCGGGGTATGCCGCGAGGTACTGCTCGAGGAAGATGTCGTAGGTGCGCTCGAGGATGACGTGCGAGTATTCTTCGAACTTTGCGGGGCTATCCATTTCGAGGGCGTAGAGCAGGTGCGCGAAGGGTGCAATGTACTCTTCGAGGGTGCTGCTCATGAAGACCTTGCGGGCGATGGAGAGCATTTCGGCTTCCATGCTTGCGTTTTCACCGGAGATGGTGAAGTCGCATTCTTCGAAGATGCGGTTGAAGTACTGGTTCATGCGGGTGACCAGCACGTCATCTACAGAGGCGAAGTGGTTGAAGATGGTGCGGCGGGAGACGCCTGCGCGTTCTGCGAGCGCTTCCGCGTTGAGGGCGCCGTAGCCGCCCTCGAGGATGAGGGATTCTGCTGCCTCAACGATTGCGATGCGGTTCTCTGCCTTGCGGGCGGAACGCTTATCCGTGATATTTGCGGGGGATTCAACAAGATTAGCCATGCTTTTTACAATACGCGTAATGTTTCACCGGGAGTAACTATTCGAGGGTTAGATTCACCACATATTTGCACTCAAGGCAATAAACTTGAAGTGCAGATTTAATGTTTACTCAACAAGCAATTAAGTGTTTTGGCACGTCAGAGCGCTATAACAGCCCAAAAATGCAAACCAAAGGGGCGGAGTGCACAACACACCCCGCCCCCCCTCAAACACTTACCCAGGACACTCACCCAACTACCCGCCCAGTGAACCACCGGGCGAGCCACCCAGCGAACCGCCCAGCAAGCCACCGAGTGAGCGCATTAGGCGCGCGCCGCCTCCAAAGGCAGACGCACCGTAAAGACCGTATGACCCGGCTGGCTCTGCACCTGAATCGAACCGCCGTGCGCCTGCACAATCGCCTGCACAATCGCCAGACCCAGGCCGGTAGTTCCATCCGAACCGGAACGTGCCTTATCGGCACGGGTGAAGCGGTCAAAAATCTTCGGCAAGAAATCAGGGGCAATACCCGGGCCGTTATCGGTCACGGTCACCACCGCCTCGCGGCGCGCAGCATCCACGGCCAGACCCGCAGTCACGCGTGTACCTTCATCAGTGTGCTTGCGGGCATTCGAGAGCAGGTTCAGGATCACGCGCTGAATCTGGGAGCGATCCGCCACAACCTCGACCGGCTCGTCGGGCAGGTTCAGGTGCCATTCGTGGGTGCGGGCCGCCGCCTGCATGTCGGAGGTACATTCAAGCACCAGCTCAGTCAGGTCGACGAGCTCAAACTTGGGTTCACGACCCTCATCCAGGCGGGCAAGGGTCAGCAGGTCTTCCACGAGACGTGACATGCGTTCGGTCTGCGAATCGATACGCGCCAGGGAGGACTGACCGGATTCACTGAGCGGCTCGGTCCAGCGGAGCATATCGGAGTACCCCTTAATGGCAGCAAGAGGCGTGCGTAGCTCGTGGGAGGCGTCCGCAATGAAGGCGCGAATCTGGTGTTCGGTGCGTTCGCGCACTTCGAGGGCGGAGTTCACGTTATCAAGCAGCTGGTTGAGGGCGTAGCCCACGGCACCCACTTCGGTGCGCGGGTCGGAATCACGCGGCTCCACTCGCACCGCCGAGGAGATGGTGTGCTCTTCCAGATCCAGGTGTGCCACATCGGTTGCCACCGCGGAGACTCGCTCCAGGGGCTTCATGGTGCCGCGAATAATGTAGGAGCCTGCCACACCGGCACCGACCATCACGGCGATGGATCCGAGGGCCACCACAATCACGAAGATGGTGAGGGTCTGCTGTATGTTGGCGAGCGGAATACCGACCACCTGGGCGTCGGCATCGCTATTGGCCTTCGGGGTGATTTTGATGAGGTACAGGCCGGATTCCAGCTTGACCTCTCGGACTTCTTCTTTGGTGGCATTGAGCGCCATGGTTCCGAGGGTCACCTGGTCGTTGGCGGAGAGGGCTTGTACGGTGCCGTCCTTGGTGAGCTTGCTGGCGATTTCTACGGCACCTTCGGATTCCACGCAGGTGATGATAGTTCCGGACGCCTGACCGGGCGCAAAGAGGGATTTGCTGCTCTGCAGGTCACTGCAGTCCACTTCTTCTCGCTTACCATCTCGGGAGGTCGGTTGCACTACGCGGTGGCTGGTTTCTTTGAGGTCGCTTTGTGCCTGCTGGTAGAGGGAGTTCTGCAGGGTCACGTAGGTGGACAGGCCGATGATGAGGCAGGCAATGCCGAGGGCCGCCACGAGGATAGCAATAAGGCGCGAACGCAGGTGGGGTACGTACCCGAGTTCTTCGGGGGACGCCTCGGGGTTCCTCATGCTCTTCCAGGCGGCGCGTAGGCGCACGAAGAAGTTCCCCGGAGAGGGCGCGGCACCGTCTCGTGCGGGGGCACCCGCGCGCAGGGGGCGGGTTGCTTCGTTATCCGGGGAGGCGGGTTCACCGGGTGAGTAGGAGCCCACGAACATCCTTTCTTTCTATATTCGAGATACGGAATATAACTGATATGGCGCGGTATAACTGGGTGTTATACCGCGCCATATGAAGAGCAGAGAATAAACTTAGACGGCGGGACGTAGCACGTAACCGGCACCGCGCACGGTGTGAATCATCGGTTCGCGGCCCACGTCAATCTTCTTACGCAGGTACGAGATGTACAGCTCCACAATATTTGCCTGACCACCAAAATCGTAGTTCCAGACATTATCGAGAATCTGGCTCTTGGAGACCACGCGCTTCGCGTTCTCCATGAGGTAGCGCAGCAGGTCGAACTGGGTTGCGGTGAGGTTAATCTGCTCGCCACCGCGGGTCACCTCGCGGGTGTCCTGGTTCAGCACCAGATCGCCGACGACCAACTCGGCGTCGTCAATGGCGGCAACGCCGGAGCGCTGCACCAGGCGGTGCAGGCGAATCATGACTTCTTCCATGGAGAAGGGCTTGGTCACGTAGTCGTCCGCACCGGCGGCAAGGCCCTCGATACGGTTATCGACCGAGTCCTTAGCGGTCAGGAAGAGGCAGGGAACTTCGGGGTAGAACTTACGGATACGGGAGAGCAACTCCAGGCCGTCGAAGCCGGGCATCATAATGTCCAGCACGAGCACGTCGGGGCGCCAATCGCGGGCAATCGCGAGCGCGGAGGGGCCGTCGCCTGCGGACTGCACCTCCCAGCCGATCATTTTCAGACCCATGCTGACGAGTTCTTTGAGCATTTCCTCGTCGTCAACGACGAGGGCGCGGATGGGGCTGCCGTCCGGGTGCTCTAGCGCGGGAAGGTTCTTTGCGATTTCGGTTGCTTTGCTGCTCATGTGATTAAGAGTATCGCGATTTAGGGTTCACGGCGGGGCGGGAGCCGGTTTTCAGCCGCAAACTTATGGAATGCTTGCCCGCATCACAGCTGGGGCACAGCTTTACCCCGGATTTGCGCGTTAACCCTTCATGGCGGCTTCAAACTTTCGGTAGAATTTGTACTAGCTTAGGTAACGCTCAATCACCTTTGCGTATCTTTTGATTTTGCCGTTTCTGTTCCGGCGACCCAACACCCGTGAAGGAGGACGACGCATGCGCATTAGCCGTATTTATAACAATAATGTTGTCCTCACGGTGGATCATCACGGCAAGGAGTCCGTGATGATTGGTCGCGGCATTGCTTTTGGTAAGCGTAAGGGCCAGCTGGTTGACCCGTCTGAGGTGGAGCAGACCTTTGTGCCGGAGCAGGGCATGTCGGGTGAGCGTCTGAGCATGACTCTGTCTGAGATTCCGGCGGAGATTCTGTCGATTGCCACTCTTCTGGAGTCGAAGGTGCGCGCCGAGGGGGCACTGGAGCTGTCCAACTCGTTTATTCTTCCGCTGGCTGATCACCTGCACTATGCCGTGGTTCGTGCGCGTGATGGGGTGCGGGTGGAGTATCCGCTCGCACCGGAGGTGACTGTTCTCTACCCGCGCGAGGTGGAGTACGGCCGCACGGTTTTGCAGATGGTTCGCGAGCGCCTGCAGGTTGAGCTGGACCCGAATGAGGCTATTCCTTTGGCGTTGCACCTGGTCAACGCGCAATTTGCGACGGCGGATATGTCTCAGGCATTCCGCATGACTGAGGTTTTCGCGCAGGTTTTTGAAATTATTGAGGCGAGCTACGAGCGGAAGATCGACCCGGATTCAATGAGTGCGGCACGTTTTGTGACGCATCTGCGGTACCTGTTTGTGCGGGCAAGCCGCGCCTCCGCGAATCGCACGGAGGAGGATGCTGATGAGGTGTCGCAGCCAAGTTTGTTGGCGGCCCTTCGTGCGGATGCACCGCGCGCCTACGCGTGTGCGCAGAAGGTTTTGCTGGTGCTGCAGATGCAGCTGAAGCAGAGCCTCACTCGTGATGAGTTGACGTATTTGACGATTCATATTGCGCGTCTGGCACGGGATATGTGGGGCATTAACGCGTAACGCATGTTCGATAGAAAGCGACTGGGAGGGTTCCCGGTCGCTTTTTCTGTATCCGCCGCTTCCCTGTATCCAGGTTTGGGTAGGGCGCGCCGGGCGGAACGTGGCCGTTAAAGGTGGGTTGCTATTTATATATACAACCTGTCACTAAATTGTCATTTTCCCGGGTTTTCCTTCGCGCGTTAGCGCGTCGATTTAAATTTTGAAATGACGGTTTATAACGGCGTATTCCAGAAATACCATTCTGTGGACAGACCGCAGGAAAATGTTGGTTTTTTATAAATCCCACATCTTTTGATCCGTGCACCCATTTTTTGTTCGGTATTTTCTTTGTAAATCATTTTCTTGCGCCACCACAGCCCAAATATCCCGCAACAAGCACCTCGTCAGCCCGCGTACAAGATGCCGTCATTCCTGAAATTTCATAAAAATAACGCATTGCCCGCCGTGTCGACAACCTTTTTTCGGTGTTCTGTTTAAATTTTTTACACCCTGGCAATAAATACGTGTTTTGACATCAAAAACCCATATTCCAACACGTGAAAAAATGTCACAAGAACCTAAAGTGTGCATGCTCAGAAAAAACCCACAAAACACAAAAACAACGTGTTACTATCTGAGAATTATGAGGCCCCTCACGGGGCCACTACACACCATGTCACGAACACGAGAGGACCACTATGGTCACTATCATTGTGGCGGCACACGGCGAGTCGGCTCCGGCTCTGCTGAAGACCGCCGGCATGATCCTCGGTAACTTCGAAAACGTCCACCCGGTCACCTTCCTGCCGGGTCAGGGCCCCGAAGATCTCGTCGAAGAGTACACCCGCATCGTTGAGGCATCTGAAGCAGAAGAAACCCTGCTGCTGGTCGACCTCTTCGGCGGTAGCCCCTACAACGCCGGTGCGCAGTTCGCAGCCACCCGCGAGGGCGTCGACGTCGTCTCCGGTGTCAACGTACCGATGCTTATTGAGGTCATCTCCGGCGCAGGCCGTAAGAACGCAACCCTCAAGTCCCTGGTCGCTAAGGCGCACAAGGCTGGCACTAAGGGTATTCGCTCCTTCCAGGAGGCGAACCAGCCCGCAGCCGCCAAGCCCGCCGAGGCGAAGCCCGCAGAGACCAAGACGGTCGAGGTTCCGGCTGCTCAGCAGGTTCCCGGCGGCACCATGGACGCTATCTTCACCCGCATCGACTCCCGTCTGATTCACGGTCAGGTGGCAGGCACCTGGGTTCCGCATATCGCACCGCAGACCTTCATCGCAGCATCCGATAATGCGGCACACGATCCGCTGCGCAAGTCCCTGCTGCTGCAGGTCGCGCCGACCAGCGTGAAGACCAACGTCCTGGACATCGCTAAGGCGGGCCGCGTGTACAACAACCCCAAGTACACCGGCATGAAGACCATGTTCGTCGTAGAATCCCCTGTTGACGTGGTGCGACTGCTCGACGAAGGCGTCAAGATCAACGAAGTGAACGTTGGTGGCGTCACCTTCAAGACCGGCATGGTTCAGCTTTCGGACGCAGTGTACGCCTCCGAAGAGCACCTGGAAGCCTACCGCGAACTCATTAGGCGCGGTGTGAAGCTGACGGTGCAGCAGTTGCCCAACCACTCCCCGGTTGATTTGGAAAAGATTCTCAAGCAGAAAGGCCTGGACGCATGAGCGCCCTGACGTTTATTCTCGTTGTTCTCGTGGCGTTCATTGCGGGCGTCGCATCCGTGGTGGACGAGCGTCAGTTCCACCGCCCCCTGGTCGCTTGTACCCTGATGGGCCTCGCACTGGGTGACCTGACTACCGGCATCATACTCGGTGGTTTCCTGGAGCTCATCGCCCTGGGCTGGATGAATGTTGGTGCCGCTATGGCTCCCGACTCGGCTCTGGCGTCCACCATCTCCGCTGTTGTTGTGATTCAGGGTCACCAGAACATCGAAACCGGTATTGCTATTGCTGTGCCGCTGGCTGCAGCAGGTCAGGTTCTGACCATTTTCGTTCGTACCATTACGGTGTTCTTCCAGCATCAAGCGGATAATTTCGCGAAGACAGCGAACTTCCGCGGTATTGAGCTGATGCACCTCAGCGGTATGGCCCTGCAGGGTCTGCGCGTTGCTATTCCGACCGCTATTGTGGCTCTGATTAGCTCCGAAGAGCTGACCCGCCTGCTGAACATGATTCCGGAACAGGTGACCATCGGTCTGCGTATTGCTGGTGGCATGATTACCGTGGTCGGTTTCGCAATGGTCATCAACATGATGCGTTCGAAGGCTCTCATGCCCTTCTTCTTCCTCGGTTTCATTGCCGCTGCCGCTATCCCGGCAACCCAGTCGATTTCGATTGCTGGCACCGAAGGCGCGAAGGACCTCGTCGCAACCCTGTCCACCCCGGCACAGTTCAACCTGGTTGCTATCGGTATTGTGGGCGCCTGCCTGGGTCTGCTGTACACCCAGCTGAACCCGCTCTTCCATAAGAGCGAGGCACCCGCCGTAGCACCGGCAGCCGCAGCAAACGACCTCGATAACGAGCTCGAGTAAGGAGCATCATCATGACTGAGAACAAGAACGTCGAGCTCGTTGAAGTTCCCGAGCTCACCCAGCGCGATAAGGTCGAAACCTACATTCGCTCCACTTTCCTGCTTGGTTCGTTCAACTTCGAGCGTATGCAGTCCATTGGTTTCGCGGTTTCCATGATTCCGGCTATTAAGCGCTTCTACACCAAGAAGGAAGACCAGGCGGAGGCGCTGACCCGCCACCTGGAGTTCTTCAACACCCAGCCGTGGGTTGCATCCTCGATTATGGGTGTGACCGCTGCGATGGAGCGTGAGAAGGCAGCCGGTAAGGACATTGACGAGGCTGCTATCACCAACGTGAAGGTGGGTCTGATGGGCCCGCTGGCTGGTGTGGGCGACCCGATTTTCTGGGGTACCGCACGTATTGTGCTGGCTGCTCTGGGTGCGTCCCTGGCGGTGACCGGTAATATTCTGGGCCCGCTGCTGTTCTTCTTCGGCCTGACCGCGATTCGCTGGGCGACCCGCTGGTACGGCTTCAAGTACGGTTACGAGAAGGGTACCCAGATTGTGACTGAGGCGGGCGGTAACACCCTGCAGAAGATCACTCAGGGCGCTTCCGTGATGGGTCTGTTCGTGATGGGTGCGCTGGTGTACCGCTGGACGAGCGTGAACATTCCGCTGCCGCTGACCAGCTACGAGAACCAGGCTGGTGCAACCGTGGATGTGACCGTTCAGTCGGTGCTGAACGATCTGCTGCCGGGCCTTGCGTCGCTGGGTCTGTGCTTCCTGTGCATGTGGCTGCTGAAGAAGAAAATCAATGCTATCTGGTTGATTTTCGCTCTGTTTGCCGTGGGTATCCTCGGTTCTTACCTGGGCTTCCTGGCTCTCTAAAAATCTGAGGAATAAGCCCTTTCACCCTTCTATGAAGGCGTGAGATTCAGAGGCTGTAACTCAAGTGGCGGGGATGCGGTCGGTACACTGAGAGGTACCGGCCGCATCCCTATTTTATGCAGGTTTTATGCAGGGTGCGGTGTGCGCGAACTATTGGCGCAGCCCTCCCGCGAAGGAGTTTCTATGACCAAGTTGATGGCTTTCGATCTTGACGGCACGATCTTGTTTAACCGCGCCGTGGAGCCTGCCACTGAGCGGGCGATTGCCCGCTGGCAGGCGGAGGGTAACCTGGCGGTCTCGTGCACGGGTAAGAGCATTTTTGCTACGCAACTGGCGTTGAACCCGACCGCCATCCGTTTCGATTACCACGTGCTGTACACGGGTGCGGTGATTACCGATCGGCAGTACCGGGTGATTTACCATCAGCCGCTTCCGATGAGTGTTGTGCAGGCGTGCTACGAGCATTTCAGCACCGTGGACAGCGTGGCGCTGTTCGCGACCACCCTGGATAACGATTACAGCCTCTGCGATAGGGTGGGCTCCTCGACGAATATTCTGCCGGAGTTCACTCCCCTGCCGGCTGATGACCTGCAGAACCACGAGTACGTGGGCGTGCCCCTGTGGATTCCGGATGCGCAGGTCCGCGAGGCGGCGTACACCTGGATTCTGGAGCGTTTTGGTGATTCGGTGGACTGCCATAAGAACCAGGATTTCCTGGATATTGTGCCGCCCGCCTGCACGAAGGGCACCGGCCTGCAGCACCTGGTGGAGTACCTGCAGGCGGAGCATCCGGGTAGCTCCTATGAAGTGCATACAATCGGGGATTCATGGAACGATATCGACATGCACCGCTACGCCGACCGTTCGGCGTCTTTCAGCTACTCCCCCGATGAGGTTAAGGCTGTCACCACCGATTGCGTGGATAAGGCGTACGAGTTTATTGAGGCTTCCCTGTAAAAGCCCCCCGGCGGCGTTTAGGCGCGGCGAGCGCTGAGCCTGCCAGCCGCTTCCGCGTGCTCGCCACTTTTCTCGCGCGTACTCGCCGCCTACTCCCCCGTTTCACGTGAAACACCCGCTTTCCCGTTACTCCCCGTGTATCCCCGTGAGGTTTCTATGTGCCCCGCTCAACCCCCAAAGAACCAGCCCGGCAAGAATCAGCCCGGCAAGAATCAGTCTCAGAAGAGCCCGCAAGCCGATTCTGCCCAGTCGTACGACCCGTCCAGCTTCTCTGACACCTTCCGCGCTATGGCGCGTGAATCACTCGTGAAGAACCAGAAGAACCGCCCGGACTCCCCCATCGTCTCGATTTCTCCGGTGCTGATTGTTTTGGGTGCCATTGCGGCGGCACTGTACGGGCTGTGGCAGAGCTGGGCGTGCCTCATTCCGCTGGTGCTGATTCTGGTGCTCATGTGGGTCCGCTACACGATGCAGCGTCAGGCGCTCAACGATTTTGCCGAGCTGGAGGCGGCACGCACCGCATGGAAGAAGACCCGCGACCGCCAGTACCTGGAGCTGATAGCGGCGCAGTCGGCGCGCATCCTGGATGAGAATAAGGCGCTGACCAAGCAGGCTCGCGCGCACGTGCAGGAGTACGCGGATTTCGCGGCGCAGAAGCTGGGTACTCAGCGCTAAAGACCCCGCTCGCTCACCCCTCCTCCCCCAAAAGACAAAAGTATTCGACGAGCGTTAGTCGAGGTGAGCGTTCAGGCACAACACAAAAGACCGTAACCACTTCCCTGTACGGTGGCGGTTACGGTCTTTTGTTCACGTCAGATACCCTCTGCGGGGGTCTTTTACGTCTTATGGGTTACACCCTAGTTGGTCTTCTGCGCGGGTACTTCCACGGGCTCTTCTGCGGCTTCCTCGACGGACTCCGCAGATCCTTCGTCTGCGCTGTCAGTAGCCGGAGCCTCGTCCAATCGCTGCACCACAGCGGGGCGGTCATCAAAGCCGCGGCGGGTGCCTCGGGCAGCCTTCGCCTCCATGGTGTACAGCTGCTCGCGATTCGTCAGCACCACCAGAGTCATAGCATTCAGGCAGACACCCACAATGCACAGAATCCAGCCAATCAGCATGAACCGGCCACCGGAAAGCACCGCACCGGAAAGCATCAAAGCAACAGAGACGAGGTACGCCGGGGAGAGCAAAAACTTCGTATTCACTACCGACCTACCTAGCGCGCGTTGGAGCGGGGCTTAGGGGTGCGACCCGAACGCGGGCGCGAGGGCAGAACGCCCATGCGGCCGGGGGCACTCTCAACAATCGGCTGGGACTCGGTGGGCTCTTCCTCGCGGACTTCTGCAGTTTCAGCGGGCTCGGTCACCTCAACAGCCTCAGCGGGAGCCACTTCCTGCTCAGCCTGCGCGGTTGCTTCCGCTGACTGCTCAGAAGCTTCCTGCTCAGCTGCCTCTCGTTCTTCGCGGCGGTGCTCTGCGCGCTCGCGGATACGGTTCTCCACGGAGGACTCGAGACCATCCAGGTTGGTAACCAGCGCGGGGATCGGGTCGCCCTTCGCCTTACCCACGGACAGCACAAAGGCGAGGACGTTCAGGCCCAACGCAAGGATGAGAAGAATCCAGCCGAGCCACAGGAGCCAGGGGTTGGAGGTTCCAATCAAGAGCGCGCCGCAAAAAATTACGCCGAGGGAGGTCAGGTACGCAGGCGAGAGAGTCTTGAAGTCCATGTCTACTTTCAATGTGTTCGTGAGTTTGAGAGAGCTAACGTACGTTCACTACGTTTCCTGTCTCATTTTAGGTGATAGTTGAGGCTTAATCTGCCTCTGCCCCTGTCTATCGCCTGTGAGCTAAAGAGGAAGGACCTTATAACTTGCGGGCGGTAGGCAGGGGCAGAAACGTAGCATTCGTGCACGGGGGTACCGACTACGACTTGGGGGCTACCTCGTTGGTGACCAGGGGCGAGGCGGGCGCGTTCTCCACCACGGGAATTGCGCGGGTGCTCAGGGTGCCCTGGTGCTTCTTCCAGAGGTTGTAGCGTTCCATGGCGACCGCGCCGGCGGTCATGGCGGGCAGAATGAACATGCCGGAGGAGCGGATGCTTTCAGCCTGCGCCAGGATGTCCAGCTTACGCACCACGCGGGTCACGTCGTGGGAGTCGTAGCGGTCCTGTGCGGAGATAACCTCGTTCTGCGCGGCGACGAGGGCGGCGTCGCGCAGGCGTACGAAGTCGTTCCTCTTGTCCTTAAGTTTCTCCACATGCTGCTTGTATTCTTCGGGCAGCGCCTCGCTGATTTCGTCGCGGCGGGTAATGGCGGAGCACATTTCCTTCACGCGGGCATAGGTTTCGGGGTCGGTGGTTGCCTTCGCCTCCGCCTGCAGTGCTTCAAGGGCGGCGTCCTGCGCAATCTTGAGCAGTTCGGGTACGGCGGTTTCTTCTTCGTGGTTAGCCCGCACGCCAAGGACCTTCACGAGCATGGGCAGGGTCATGCCGGGCAGCACGAGGGTGAAGAAGAGCACGGAGAGCATCATGACGATGGCGTCCTCGCGGACCTGTTCGATGCCGTTGACCACGGGGATGGACAGGGCAAGAATCAGGGTCACGAGGCCTCGCATGCCGGACCAGGTCATGACGATAACTTCGGCAAAACTTTCGGGAGCGCCCTCGTGGATGGGGTTCTTGCGTCCGGCAAGCCAGACGATGGTGAACCAGATGAGGCGCACGAGAATGGCGACCATTGCGACCAGGGCACCGTCAGCGAAGAGGCCTGCGGTACGGGAGGGGTCGGCGGTGGCGATGATGCTACTTGCCTGCAGGCCGATAAGGCCGAAGGCGACACCGGTCATGAGCAGCTCAATAATCTGCCAGAAGGAGGCGGAGGAGAGGCGTTCTTCCGCTTCGAGTGCCGCCATGTACTTGGTGCTGGTGAACTGGATAGCGCCGATGACCACAGCAATAACGCCGGAGGCGTGCACGCTTTCAGCAGCGAGGTAGGCGCCGAAGGGGATCACGAGGGTCACGGCGTTGCTGGTGACCACGTCGTGGGCGCGCTGGCGAACGTAGCCGCCGAGCCAGCCGAAGATGTAACCGATAATGACCGCCAGGATCGAGCCGAGCACGAAGTCCTTAGCGACGGAGAGCGGGTCAATGTGGTGGCCGCTGGCCATGGAGTGGATTGCGGCGTGGAAGAGAACGATTGCGATAGCGTCGTTGAAGCTACCTTCGGTCTGCAGGGTGCCGATGAGTCGTCGGGGAATACCGACGGGCTCTGCGACTGCTTCCACGGCGACGGGGTCGGGCGGGGAGACGGCAGCGCCGACGGCAAGGGCGACGGCGACGGTCATGCCGGGGACCCACCACATGGCTGCGCCGGCAATTGCCAGGGCGGAGACGGTGGTGAGCAGGACCGAGTAGAGCAGTACGGATCTCCAGCGGCGGCGCAGGGTGCCCCAGGAGAATTTAACGCCGATGGCCCACAGTAGCGGCGGAAGGAAGATCGGCAGGATGATGTCGCTGTCGATCGTAAGGTCCGGTCGGTTGGGGATGAAGAGCGCGGCGGCACCGAGCAGGGTCATCATGACCGGCCAGGGGAGGTTGAGTCGATCACCGACGCTGACCATGAACACGGTCGCAATCAGGATCATGACGATAACGGAGAGGTAAAGCATTAGTCCGGTGTTGTTCCTTTCGTGCGGCCACGATTAGTCGGCTACGTCTTTCTACTCTACCGGAGCGGCGCATACCGCTTTCGGGATATGGGGGCTCTGTAGCGTTTATTATGGTGTTGTTTACCTCTAAGCCTAATGCCCAGTGTGGAATATAGAGCTTTCCCCTGAATATCCTTGCTTTTCAGTAGGTTATTCAGGGGAAAATTCTATATTTGGAATATAAAGTTTGAGGCAGTCACTACCCTAGCGGGCTACTTGGAGCCGCAACCGCCAGCACCACAGCCGCAACCACCTGCGGGAGCTTCCTCCACGACCGGCTCGGGCTCATCGTGGCCACCGCAGCAGCCGCCCTTTTCTTCCTCGGGCTCATCGTGACCACCGCAGCAGCCGCCCTTTTCTTCCTTCGGTTCGTCATGGCCGCCGCAGCAACCGCCGCCGCCGTGGGGGTGGCCGTGAGACTCAGCCGGAGCTTCAGCGGAGGAACCGCATCCACCCGAGCCGCAGGCGGAGCCGCGCGCGTCGCGGTGACCCATGAGGTCCACGCCGAGGTCGGAGAGGTAACGCAGGTATCCCGCGAGGGCGTCGCGTCCTGCGGTGCCGGAGATGACAATACCGCCGTGGCGCAGTGCCTTGAGCACCTCGTTGACCATGGGCCACTGCTCAATGTCGTCGGTAATGGTGATAGCGCTGACCACGTGCATTGCGAGGGAGGTCAGCGAGCGCAGGGACTGTTCGTAGCCTTCGGGTAGGTGAATGACCTTGGCGGGTGCCGCCAGGCGCAGGATGGACAGTACGCGCATGAGCATCATGGGCACTGCATTTTCGGGCAGCAGTACGGTCACGCCGATCGCGGAGGATTCTGCGATACGTTCAATGGTTGCCGCGAGTTCTTCGGAGTCGATGTCGCGGGAGATGTCCAGCACATCGTAGGAGTCCACGGCGATGGAGCGGGTGCCCAGCGCGTCGGCGAGTGCTTCGTCCGTGGTGTGGATCGCAATCATGTTGCGGAATTCATTACGGCGCACAACGGAGGCTGCCTCGATGAGGGCGAAGTCCTGGCCTTCACCATCCACGAGGAGGGTGTGGATTTCTTCGCGGTTGAGGCCTTCGCCTGCGGTGGCGCGCTCGATTAGTTCAGAAAATGCGTTGCTCATACCGAATATTAAACACCCCCTTTTGCCCTGCGCGCCCGCGAGGTTTGCCTGTCTTGGCTGTTTTGGGCGGTTTATGACGTGATTTTATGCCAAGAGCGTGGGAGTGGCTGTTTTTCTCTGCTTTGTGGGGTGCGCTCTGATGTAAAACTCCCCCGTGAAACGCGAAACGTTCGCTCTGATTGAGTGAGAATCAACATTGGTTTTTGGGTTTGTACCGCGTATTTGTGGGGTTTTTGTTTGCCGCGGGGTGCATCTTGCTCACGTTACAGATTTGAACACCCTAAAATGAAAGGGTGGTACTTTCCCGTGAAAAGATTCTAGATACCGCCTACGAGGTCTTGGCGACCTACGGTTTGGCGGACCTTTCAATGCGCCGACTCGCTCAGGAGCTTCACGTGGCTCCCGGCGCCCTGTACTACCACGTGAAGAATAAGCAGCAGCTTCTGATCCTGTTGGCGGATTACATTCTGGCTCGTGCCCCGAAGTCGATGTCTGAGGAGGCTGAGGCAAATCCGGAGGCTATTCGTGCTTCGATGATTCGCCGCGGTGATCTTTTGTTCTCTCTGCTGTACCCGATTCGTGAGTGCCCTGAGGTGGTGCGTTTGAGTTTGACTCTGCACCCGCGTGAGTTGAAGCCTGTGGTGGCGATGGCTCATGAGTTCCAGGCGCTTGGTTTGGGTCATGCGGAGGCGCTGCGTCGTGCTCGTTTGTTGACTCATATTGCGTTGAGCCTGGTGGAGGAGTATCAGACTCTGCCGCTGATTTCTCCGCAGGAGGCTGTGGCGAGTGGCGATGTTCCTCTGATTGAGAATGCGTTTAACCGTTACCGTCAGGATCTGCTGTCTGCGATTGATTCGATGATGGTGGTGCAGGAGCCTTATACGCAGGATGCGTAATCGTTTGGCCCTTCTTTTGGTTTATTAGTTGTGTATGGTGCCCCGTGCCCCTCTTGTGGGGGTGCGGGGCTTTTGCGTGCGTTGGCTGCCCTGCCGCGCACCGATACCGGTGCGGTTTGGCGGCTGAGTCGATGTTCGCTGGTTTTCTGCTTTAGTCTAGAGGTGACACGTGCTTGTGCTCGGAGTGTATCGAGTGCGGGTGGGGTGTCGTTGATGTCTTAGTGCCCTGTTGGGCTTTATCAGAGGTGTTCCATGTCGATGACCGCTACCGCCCAGTGGGCGGCTCTTCCGGACCATAGTGCGGAGATTGCCCGCGTTCGTGAGGAGTTTATTACTGCGTATGGTTATGAGCCGGATGGTGTGTGGTCGGCGCCTGGGCGTCTGAATCTTTTGGGCGAGTACATCGATTTTTTGGGTGGCTCGTGCCTGCCGATGCCGCTGCCGTACCGCACCTATGTGGCGGGTGCGTTGCGTCGTGATGGTGTGTTGCGTGCTTCGTCGTTGCAGATGCCCGGCGATGAGCGCACGGTTGTGATTCGCGATATTCAGCCGGGTCATTTGAAGGGCTGGTTCACCTATGTGGCGGGCGTTGCGTGGGCGATGAATCAGGAGGGCGGCAGGGATATTATGCTGCCCGATGAGTTTGGGGCTGACCTGCTGATTAATTCTCGTGTTCCGGTTGGTGGCGGTTTGTCCTCTTCGGCGGCTTTGGAGTGTTCTACGGCGTTGGCGCTGTTGGAGCTTTCGTGTCCAGTGCGTAAGGATTGCCCGGATGCGGATGCTACCCCGACTGATAGTGATGCGTTGCGTGCGCGTCTGGCTCAGGTGTGTATTACGGCTGAGAATAAGGTGGCTGGCGCGCAGACGGGTGGTCTGGATCAGACGGCGTCGTTGCGTTCGCATCCGGAGCAGGCGCTGGTGGTTGATTTCCGTGATTTTTCGATTGAGCCGGTTGCGGTGGATATTGCCCAGCACGGCCTGAGTTTTTTGGTGATTGATACGAACACTCCGCATGAGCTGACGGATGGCGGTTTTGCGGCTCGTCGTGCGGCGTCTGAGGCCTGCGCTGAGGCTTTGGGTCTGCGTTTTTTGCGTGATGCTTTGCCGGAGGATTTGTCCTGTGCGGGTATGGATGCGCGCGCGGCGAAGGCGTGGCGTGCTGATTTGGTGGATTCTTCGGTGAATCGTGCCCTGGATGCTCTGGAAGATGCGGGTCGTCCGTGTTCGTTCCCGCGCGGTTGGGTGCGTCATGCGTTCCACGATATGACTCTGGTGGGTCGTGCGAGCTATCTGCTGCAGCATGCTGATGAGCTTGGTTTCGCGGCGTTTGAGGAGGCGGGCCGTATTTTCACGGAGTCGTTTGTGTCGATGCGTGATGAGTTGCGTGTTTCTCGCCCTGAGATTGATGTTGCGGTGCAGGTGTGCCTGGATCGGGGTGCGCTGGGTGCTCGTATTGTGGGTGGCGGTTTTGGTGGCGCGGTGATGGCGTTGATTCCGACCTCTCAGCTGGAGGCTGCTGCGGACGCGGTGGCGACTGCGTATGCTGTGCGCGGGTACGCGGCACCTCGTTTTTTGCCGATGGTTGCTGGTTTTGCGGCGTCTCATGATTGGGCTGCGGGCACTGATCCTACGGATATTCCGGTGTTTTAGGGTTGGGCGCTGAGGTTTGTTATAAACCGTCCATAAATCGTCGAGTGTCATACTGAAAATCGCAGGGGTGTCATAGGGGCGTTTTTTTGGGGTTTGAACCATATTCATAGCTGGAAGTTTCCTGCGAGTTTCTGCAAATTTCCTCCGCTGATCCCCCGTAATAACGCGCTGATAAGCCACAATTTTTTGGTCATTGATCAAAAATGGCGCCACGTTTTCTGAGGGTGGTTTTTCTTGCCCTCGCGGGTATGTACACTTATCGACGGACGCAATCCGTGAGCTGTAAAGTTTCGATGCGCATCGTCCGGCATATGGATGGCATCTACACTGGGTTCGACCGTCACATACAAGCCCAGCTTGCAGGTTTCGTCCACCAAAGCATCACACTCCAGTTTTCTGCCCGCCCCGGGCAGGTACCTCACCCAGAGTGAGGCTTTAGAGCGCGAAAGCGCAGAAAGGAGGCCCCCGTGGGCTTCGATATCAAGGGTACCGTTGAGCAGGGCCTCGACAAGGCTCAGGAAGTCATCAACGAGAAGGCTGGCAAGGAGGTCGTCACCGACGAGCACGTTGCCAAGGTTGAAGAGGTCGTGACCGAGAACGTCTCCAAGCTGACCGAGAAGTTCGGCAAGTAAGGCGACAGCCTCCTTCGGATTGGCGCCTTACCTCGCCTTCTCATGGGGTAGGGCGCCATTCCCTTGGATCAGCATTACAGGCTTTCACTCAACATCTCTCTCAAATAATGGGGCGTTCTGCCCCGCCAGGGTTCTTTCATTCACTGACTCACTCGGCATATTGCTCAGCTTCGGTTACCACCGGGTAGCCTGTTTTCACTCTTCTTTTACTCTTACTCAGCACAAGTGCTCGCGCTTTCTCGCGAACTGTATACGCCCCGCATCATTGGTCCGGCAACCGTGGTGTGGGGCGTATGCCGTTAATGCGCGGGGGTAGCCTTCTGTGGGAGTGTTGCGCGGCCTGGCGGGGGCGCGGTACGGGCAGGGGAATGCGGCGCGGGCGTTCGCCCTATGAGGACCTCTCCCCTACCCCTGCCCCCTCAGCTATGCTTGATATGTCAACTTATTGAGCTGCGCCCTCAGGCAGGTTTCAGCGCCTCCTGAAGACCGCGGAGCACCCCGTCTATGGAGGAACCATGTTTGAACGTCAGCAGTCCGATCAGCAGAAGGCACGCGAGGTTATGAAGGATGGCGGCGTCGTCATTTATTGGCGCCCCGGCTGCCCCTACTGCGAGGCTCTGGATTCTAAGCTGGGCGAGCTGGGCGACCACGCTACCTGGGTTAACATTTGGGAGGATCCGCAGGCTGAGGCGCACGTGAAGTCCCTCAACGACGGCAATGCAACCGTTCCCACCGTGGACACCGGCGACACCCACTTTGTGGTCGCTGACCTGGTGAGCCGCAACAAGGTGAAGAAGCTGATTGAGAACACTCTCAACTCTGGCGGCGAGGCTTAAGATGGCTCGCCCGGCGCTGAACCGCGATACGACGGTCTGCATTTCTCTGTCTGGTCGCCCGTCGAATCACGGTATTAAGTTCCATAATTACCTGTACGAGAAGCACGGTCTGGATTACCTGTACAAGGCGATGACCACCACCGATATTGAGGGTGCTATCGCCGGCGTGCGGGCGCTGGGTATTCGCGGTTGCTCGGTGTCTATGCCGTTCAAGCAGGCTGTTATCCCGCTGATGGACGATATGGACCACTCGGCTGCGGTCATTGGTGCGGTGAACACGATTGTGAACACTGACGGCTTTTTGAAGGCGTACAACACGGATGTGATTGCGGTGGCTTCCCTGCTGCGTTCGCATAATGTGGATCCGTCGCTGCCGTTCCTGTTGCGCGGTTCGGGCGGTATGGCGGCTGCTGTGGCTGGTGCGTTCTTTGACGCGGGCTTCTCGCAGGGCATGATTATTGCCCGCAACGAGGAGACCGGCCGTGCGCTGGCTGAGCGTTACGAGTACGCCTGGGCGCCGGAGGTGGGCAACCTGCGAGCGCCGATTCTGGTGAACGTGACCCCGATTGGCATGGCTGGCGGTGAGGAGAGCGAGGAGCTGTCCTACCCGCAGGAGGCTATCGCTGAGGCGCAGGTGGTCTTTGACGTGGTGGCGATGCCCGTTGAGACTCCTCTGGTTCGTGCGGCTCGCGCGGCGGGTAAGGAAGTTATTCACGGCGGTGAGGTGATTGCTCTGCAAGCTGCTGAGCAGTTCCGCCTGTACACCGGCGTGGAGCTCACCCCTGAGGAGGTTGAGGAGGCGGAGGCTCAGGCGAACTAGGTTCGCGCCCGCTGCTTCTTCGCCCCGTGAGGGGCTCGATACGTGAAAGTGCCCGGAAGGTTAATCCTTCCGGGCACTTCTGTTGTATCCGGTGCGTAGCACCGGAATTTTTGTAATTACACACACCCTGGTGTTTAAGGTTTTCCACATCTGTGGAGAAATCTGGGGAAAACTCTTACATCGGTGTAATTCACCCTGTGTAATTCGGTCACTTTAGCCTGTATCCACAGGTTTTTAACATGTACTCATAATCATGGAATTACACGAATGTAGTTATACACAGTGTGGAAAACTGCTGTGGATAACGCGCCTGTGGCGCGGATTTCCGCGGTTTTTCAGGCTCAATACCTGCCGTTGAGCCACTGCCGCGGACTCTGCGGCGGCGGATTCGAGGACTCGGGCTTCTTCACGAACGGGATAATCAGCAGGGTTGCTAGTGCACCGCTGACAAGACCGCCAAAGTGTCCCGCGTGGGAAATATGCGGGATGAAGAGGTTCTGCACCACACCAATGCCGATGAGCAGCATAAAGAGGCGTGCTGTGTCCTTTTGCCTCCTGAGAAGCAGGATCACGAAGAAGGCACCGTAGAGGCCGTACACGCCGCCTGAGGCGCCCACGGCACCACGGTAGTAGGCGAAGATGTACACGCTGAGGCCAGCACCCAAGGTAGCAGCCATATATACGAAGAGGAACTTCCAGCGCCCCATCATGCGTTCGAGAGATACACCGAAGATGAAGAGGTAAATCATGTTCCACACCAGGTGCATCGGGTCATTTTGCGAGTGCACAAACCCGTGCGTGATCAAGCGGTAGTACTCACCGCTGTGAACACGGGGACCCGACATCATACCGAGGTTATACACCCAACGGAATGGAATGATCTGTTGCAGGCCGTACACCACGACATTAATGAGAATGATGGTATACGTAATATGCCAGTGGCGCGCCAGGAACGAGCCTTTCGCCTTCGAGCGGCCGCCCGTGAGTTCGCGGTAGCAGTCGGGGCAGACTATACCCGCATCCTGTACCGTCTGGCATTCACCGCAGACCGTGCGGTTGCAGCGCCCACACCGGGTGTAGCTGACCCGGTCGGGGTGGTTAACGCAGACCGTGGGGCTCTGCCCGTAGCCTGCGTAGTTGGGAAAGTTCTCCACTGACCCTCCAAAGATTTTTGTGCCGGATTTTCCGAAGATTTTCCACGTATTTTCAGGCTTAGTACCTGCCGTTTTGCCACGGCTGAGGGCTCTGCTGCTGAGGAGGCTCGGGTTTATCCACAAGCGGGACGAACAGCAGAGTCAGCAGCACACCACCGACAAAACCACCCGCATGGCATGCGTGGGAGATATTCGACGGGGTCATAATGCTATAGATGATGTTCGGGGCAGTAATCATGACGAACACTCGTGCGGTGTCCTTCTGCTTCCTGATGATTAGCAGGGTCAAGAACGAACCCATGAGGCCGAATAGACCACCGGAGGCACCCACCACGCTCGTTCCAGGAGCCAGCACGTACACGCCTAATGCGCCAAAGACGATAGAGCCCAGGTACACCACGAGGAACTTCCAGCGCCCCATCATGCGTTCGAGGGACACACCGTAGATGAACAGGTTAATCATGTTCCACACCAGGTGCATCGGGTCATTCTGCATGTGCAGAAAACCGTAGCTGATGATGCGGTAGTACTCGCCGTGCTGGACGTAGGGCCACCAGATGTTGCCGTGCCTAACCACCCATTCGTTGGGAATGATCTGTTGCAGACCGTACATCGCGACGTTAATCAGAATGAGCGTGTACGTAATATGCCAGTGACGCGCCAGGAACGAGCCTCGCGCCTTCGAACCCTTCGAGCTGCCGCTCGTGAGGTCGCGGTAGCAATCGGGGCAGACCATACCCACGTCCAGGTTCACCTGGCATTCGCCGCAGACGGTGCGGTTGCAGCGCTTGCACTGGGCGTAGCTCACGCGGTTGGGGTGGTTGGCGCAGACCGTGGGGCTCTGCCCGTAGCCTGCGTAGTTGGTAAAGTTCTCCACTGACCCTCCAAGGGTTGTGTACCGGTTCGTCCGAAGGTGGTGTACGTGGGCATATAAGCGCAGGGGCCCACCGGAAGAATCCTGGCGGGCCCCTGAACTATACGTGTTTTCTCAACACCTTCAGCAGAATGCTCGTATGAGCCTTCTGATGGGGTTTATTAGAGCTTTTCGATGTCGATCGAGGAGATGACAACGTCCTTGACCGGGCGGTCCTGGAAGCCGGTCTCAACGCTTTCAATAGCGTCGACAACCTTCTTGGATGCCTCGTCGGTAACCTCACCGAAGATGGTGTGGCGGCCGTTCAGCCAGGGGGTCTCAACGGTGGTGATGAAGAACTGAGAACCGTTGGTGCCGGGGCCTGCGTTAGCCATTGCCAGCAGGTAGGGCTTGGAGAAGGAGAGTTCGGGGTGAATCTCGTCCTTGAACTGGTAGCCGGGGCCGCCAACGCCCATGCCCAGGGGGTCGCCACCCTGAATCATGAAGTCCTTGATGATGCGGTGGAACACGACGTCCTTGTACAGGGGGGTGTTCATGATTTCACCGGTGCGGGGGTGCTTCCACTGACGGGAGCCGTCAGCCAGGCCGATGAAGTTTTCAACAGTCAGCGGTGCGTGGTTGCCGAAGAGATCGACGACGATGTCACCGTAGTTAGTGTGGATAGTTGCCTTAGCAGTTGCATTAGTCATGGCTCTATTGTGGCACGGGGTGGCGCTCATTCGCCATCTAACATGTTTTTTCGCCCCGGGCGCACCGTTGGGCGGGCTTTTTGGGCGGGAATTGAATATCCTGAGAGGTGAACACTACGCGCGCGGCGGCGTTTTCTGGCTGCTGGCGCATTTCAACCGATGGAGGTCACCCCATGTTCTGCTGCAAGAAGCGCAAGGCACGCAAGGCTGCTAAGGCTCAGGTTGTTGTCTCTTCTCTGGCTGCTGTTGAGTCCGCGCTGGAAGGCAAGACCGCTGAGATGTTCGCTGAGAAGCTGACCGGCAACAAGAAGGCACTGAAGAAGGCTCGTAAGGCTACCGCGAAGACCGTTCGCGCCGCTGAGAAGGAACTGGCTCGTATTGAGCGTAACGGCGGCAAGCGTCCCCGTAAGGGCCTGGCATTCCTGGGCCTGCTGGTTGCTCTGGGTGTTGCAGGTGCCGCAGCCTACAACGCAGCTCGTCCCGTGGAGGACCCCTGGAAGAACGCCTAAGCGTTCCCGTATCTTCTTCTCTGAAGCGTTCTAAATAGCTCTCTGAGGCGCCGCTAACGGCGTGAGAGAGCGCCCGATAAGAGACGATGCAAGAG
>ERZ773072.270-NODE-270-length-31881-cov-3.483410_pt1 | contig 31881 bp, 27 predicted proteins | sample MGYA00580617_ERZ773072 | MGnify/ENA primary metagenome ERZ773072 (study PRJEB29015, sample SAMEA2737970) | human oral metagenome | biome: human oral; feature: human-associated habitat; material: dental | place: China | collected 2122 ...
TCTCTATTGGGAGCGCATTTTTTAGGACCAAGGCAAAAGAAAACCACCACCACAAAAAACCAGAGTTTTGAGTGTGGTGTAGAGGTAGAAGGAAACGCAAGAACGCCTTTCTCTATAAAGTATTTTCTTACCGCAGTTTTATTCGTACTCTTTGATATAGAAGTGGTATTTTTCTATCCTTATGCTTTGAATTTTAAAGAATTCGGAGTAGAAGGATTTTTAGCTGTGCTTACTTTCGTAGCTATATTTTTCGTGGCTTTTTTCTATGTGCTGAAAAGAGGAGCTTTGGATTGGAATAAATAACCGATGACTCGAACAAAATAATCAAGCGAAACAATAAAAAAGATAATGTCTGATAATAATAAAAAGATAATCACTACCGCAGAAATGCCCGAAGGATATGAAGGTGAGGGCTTTTTTGTTACAAAACTGAGCAGTGTAATCGGTTTGGCAAGGAAATATTCTCTTTGGCCTCTTCCTTTTGCTACCTCTTGTTGCGGTATAGAATATATGGCAATGCTAAACCCTACCTATGATGCATCAAGATATGGTATGGAGAGAAACTCATTCTCGCCAAGACAGGCAGATATGCTGATGGTTTGCGGTACTATTTCCAAAAAATTAGGACCTGTACTGAAGCAGATTTATACCCAGATGGCAGAGCCTAAATGGGTAGTAGCTGTAGGGGCTTGTGCGTGTAGTGGTGGTATTTTTGACTCGTATTCCGTTCTCCAAGGGATAGATAAAATAATCCCCGTAGATGTGTATGTGCCAGGATGCCCGCCAAGACCAGAGCAGATTATAGAAGGTGTGCTCCAGGTGCAAGCACTGGCAGAGAGTGAAAGCATTAGAAGGAGAGATTTGCCAGAATATCAGAAGTTATTAGAATCTTACGGAATTAATTAAGACTTTGTTTAGCGCTTAAAAGCTGAGAAAATGACAAATGAATTTGTTTTAGAAGCCATTACCCGCGAGTTCCCAGAAGCCGTGCTGTCTGCTTCGGAGCCGTATGGTTTGTTAACTCTTGAAATAAAAAAAGAAGAGATAAAAAAGGTGATTCATTATCTCAAAGATTCGTCTCTTAATTTCTTTTTCTTAACCGATATCTGCGGTATACATTATCCGAATGATAAAGAGAAAGAAATCGGGGTTATCTACCATCTTCATAATATGATGGAGAATGTGAGAATCCGCCTTAAAACCTTTATGCCGAGAGAAAATGCAGAAGTAGATTCTTTGGTTGATTTATTTTCTGGTGCCAACTGGATGGAGAGAGAAACCTTTGACTTTTTTGGAATAAAATTTAAAGGTCATCCCGATTTAAGAGTTATCCTGAATATGCCGGATTTAGGCTTCCACCCTCTTCTGAAAGAGTATAGACTGGAAGATGGTACAAGAACAGATAAAAACGATTTAATGTTCGGAAGGTAATTCACAATTAATAGATATGAAAAACAACGAGCTATCTAATATATTAAACCACGATATTAATGAGCAGATTGATGGGCAACTTTATACCCTCAATCTCGGGCCTACACACCCCGCTACGCACGGGATTTTCCAGAATGTCCTCACGATGGATGGAGAGAAAATCCTCCACTCCGAGCAAACCGTAGGTTATATCCACCGTGCATTTGAGAAGATTGCGGAAAGGAGAAATCTTACTCAGATTACTACTTTGACCGACAGGCTGAACTACTGCTCTGCGCCTATTAATAACTTTGGCTGGCATATGACCGTAGAAAAACTCTTGGGTATAGAAACGCCTAAGAGAGTAGATTATCTAAGGGTAATCCTTATGGAGCTTGCAAGGATTGGTGACCACCTGATTTGCAATGGTGTTACAGGTATGGATGCAGGAGCTATTACAGGGCTTACCTATATGTTCCAAGACAGAGAGCGTATCTACAATATGTATGAGCAAATCTGCGGTGCGAGGATGACGACCAATATGGGAAGAATCGGTGGCTTTGAAAGAGATATTAATGATAAATTCCACGAGTATTTACAGGAGTTTATTAAAAACTTCCCTAAGCGATATGGAGAATTCTGCTCCCTCTTAGAGCGAAACAGAATCTTTATGGATAGAACCATCAATGTAGGTGCTATCTCTTCCGAAAGGGCTTTAAGCTATGGATTTACAGGTCCTAACCTCAGAGCGACAGGAGTGGATTATGATGTGCGTGTAGCACAGCCATACTCTTCCTATGAGGATTTTGATTTCATCATTCCAGTGGGAACTTCTGGTGATACTTATGATAGATTTATGGTTCGCCAGCAGGAAGTTTGGGAATCTCTTAAAATCATTAAACAGGCTTATGAAAACCTTCCAGATGGAGACTTCCACGCAGATGCTCCAGAATATTACCTCCCTGAGAAATCAGATGTTTATTCTAAAATGGAATCCCTTATTTATCACTTTAAAATTGTAATGGGAGAGACCAATATACCTGTAGGAGAGGTTTATAATTGTGTAGAAGGAGCAAATGGAGAGCTCGGGTTTTACTTAGTGAGCGATGGAGGGAGAAGTCCGTACAGATTGCATTTCAGAAGACCTTGCTTTATTTATTATCAGGCATATCCAGAAATGATTACGGGAGCTGGGATTTCAGATGCCATTGTTACAATGTGTAGTATGAATATAATTGCAGGTGAGCTCGATGCTTAAATCTGGCTCAACAAATAAAATTTAAGATAAAAAAGGCAGAGACAAACTACCTGAAAAAAAGCAAAAGAAAATGAGCGAAAAAATAATAACTTTCAAACCTGAAACCTTAGAGCAGGTAAAGAAAATTATCGCAAGATACCCAGAGGGAAGGCAGAAATCTGCTCTCATCCCCATTCTCCATATTGCACAGAAAGAATTTGGAGGCTGGTTAGATGTCCCTGTAATGGATTATGTGGCGAGCTTATTAGACATAAAACCTATTGAAGTATATGAAGTGGCAACTTTCTATACGATGTTTAATATGCAGCCCGTAGGTAAATATGTATTGGAAGTATGCCGTACAGGCCCTTGTATGACGAGAGGGAGTGAGAAAATTCTCGACCATATTCGCACAAAGCTCAATATAAAAGATGGTGAGACTACCGAAGATGGGCTATTTACATTAAAACCTGCGGAATGCCTCGGTGCGTGTGGCTATGCACCAATGATGCAACTCGGTAAGTTTTATCACGAGAACTTGACCATAGAGAAAGTAGATGAAATCCTTGAGCTTTGCCGACAGGGAGCCATAGCTTTGGATTAAAAATAAAAATACTCTTGAAGAGAGAGTAATTGAAATAAAGTTGAATAATTAAGTGTAAGCTATTTTAGATACTTACAAAATTTAATAGACAAATGAGTAAAAAACTTTTACTTAAAGATGCTCACATAGAGGGAATTCGATATTTTGATGTATATCGAAAGCAAGGCGGTTATCAAGCCGCTGAGAAGGCTCTTAAAATGACGCCCGAAGAGATTTTAGAGGAAGTGAAAACCTCTGGACTTCGCGGTCGTGGTGGTGCGGGCTTCCCTACAGGAATGAAGTGGAGCTTCCTTGCAAAACCCGAAGGAATACCAAGACACTTGGTAGTAAATGCCGATGAGTCAGAACCCGGTACCTTTAAGGACAGATACCTGATGGAGCATATTCCTCATATATTAATAGAAGGGATTATCATCGCTTCTTATTGTTTGGGTTCAAATGCTTCCTACATCTATATAAGAGGTGAGTATTCTTGGATTCCAGATATACTGGAAGCCGCTATTGAAGAGGCAAGAAATGCTGGTTTCTTAGGAAAGAATATCTTAGGAACTGGTTTTGACTTGGAAATATATGTGCAAAGAGGTGCCGGAGCATATGTGTGTGGAGAGGAAACGGCACTCCTCGAATCTCTCGAAGGTAAGAGAGGAAATCCGAGATTAAAACCACCATTCCCAGCTGTAAAAGGGCTTTGGGAGAGGCCAACTGTAGTAAATAATGTAGAATCTATTTCAGCCGTAGTACCTATTATTAATATGACGGGTGCTGAGTATGCAAAGATAGGTGTAGGGCGATCTACAGGAACGAAACTGATTTCCGCTTGTGGTAATATCAATAAACCTGGTGTTTATGAGATTGATATGACCATTACAGTAGAAGAATTCATCTATTCCGATGAATATTGCGGAGGTATTCCTAATGGAAAAAGGCTGAAAGCCTGCATCCCTGGTGGAAGTTCCGTTCCTATCTTGCCAGCCAATCTATTGCTCAAAACCATAAAAGGAGAGCCGAGATATATGAACTACGAATCTCTTTCCGATGGTGGCTTTGCTACGGGAACGATGATGGGTTCGGGAGGTTTTATCGTATTGGATGAAGACCAGTCGGTTGTAGAGCATACGATGACACTTTCAAGGTTTTATAATCACGAGAGCTGTGGGCAGTGTACTCCTTGTAGAGAGGGGACAGGCTGGCTCTACAGAATCTTGAAGAAAATAGTAAATGGAGAAGGCGAGATGAAGGATATTGATTTACTTTGGGATATCCAGAGAAAGATAGAAGGTAATACGATTTGTCCTCTCGGTGATGCAGCAGCTTGGCCTGTGGCGGCAGCTATCAGACATTTCCGAGATGAGTTTGAATATTATGTAAAAACGCCTGAACTCGCTAAGGTAAAACCATTCGGATTGGCACATTATGCTGACCCAATCCCAGTGCCAGCCGAGTAAGTGGATTAGAATATTGATAAAAAAAAGAAGAGACTAAAACGCTTTTAGAAGTTTAATTTTAAGAGCTGATAAATAAAATTTTAACGCTGATCATATGAGCGAAGAAGTAAAAAAGTTTAAAATAACCATTGATGGACAGACTACGGAAGTTTTGCCAGGGACTACGATTATAGAAGCGGCAAGACAGATAGGTGGTAAGTCTGTACCGCCAGCGATGTGTTATTATAGCAAACTTGAACATAGTGGAGGAAGATGTAGAACCTGCCTCGTAGAGGTTTCAAAAGGTTCCGAAGCAGATCCACGACCTATGCCTAAATTGGTAGCAAGTTGCCGTACAGCCGTAATGGATGGTATGGAAGTGAAAAACCTTACCTCTGAAAGAACTCAGGAGGCGAGAAAAGCGGTTACCGAATTTATGCTTATCCATCACCCTCTTGATTGCCCAGTCTGCGACCAGGCAGGGGAGTGCCATTTGCAAGACCTCAGCTATGAGCACGGTCTTTCCGATAGCCGAATGGAGTTTGAAAAGAAAACCTTTGATGCAGAAGATATAGGTCCGAATATCAAGCTGAATATGAACCGCTGTATTCTGTGTGCAAGATGTGTTTTACTGGCAAATCAGCTTACAGAAGAGAGAGAGCACGGCATCCTGTTCCGAGGTGAGCATGCAGAAATAGGAACTTATCTCAATAAAGCATTGGAAAATGATTTTATTGGTAATGTGATAGATGTGTGTCCTGTGGGAGCACTTACAGATAGAACGGCTCGTTTTGCCAGCCGTGTATGGTTTACAAAACCTATGAATGCTACTTGCAACTGCGATAAATGTAGCGGAAAAGCCGTTATCTGGATGAAAGGTGAGGAAATCGTTCGTGTTACAGGTAGAAAAGATAAATATGGAGAAGTAGAAGAATTTATTTGTGATGATTGCCGTTTCCATAAGAAAGATCTTAAGTACTGGACGGTAGAAGGTCCAAGAAATATTGAGAGACATTCCGTTATCTCTCTCAACCACTATGAAACGCCTCAGCCTAAGGAGCAAACCAACCTTTGGAATCATTTCAACCAAAATAAAATAGGGTCTCCTGATAAAAAGGAAACCAGTAATGGATAGTTATTCACCGAATCTTAGTAAAATTTAATTTTATAAAAGTGGAATTAATTACATTTAAAATCATATTAGTCTTAGCTTTATTCCTTCTATCTCTTACAGTAGCAGCATATTCTACTTGGGCAGAAAGAAAAGTAGCAGCCGTAATGCAGGACAGGATAGGACCTAATAAAGCAGGACCTTTCGGACTTTTGCAACCCTTAGCTGATGGAGGGAAGTTCTTCTTTAAGGAGGACTTTACGCCAGACAATGCAGAGCGGTTTTTATTCGTTATCGGTCCTTCTATCGTAATGTTTTTATCATTGCTTACAGGGGCGGTTATCCCTTGGGGAAGCACGATAAATATTGCTGGAGAGTCTTTTGATTTACAAGTAGCCAATATTGATATCGGGGTTCTTTATATTTTAGGATTAGCCTCTGTATCTGTATATGGAATGATGCTTGGGGGCTGGGCTTCAAATAATAAATACTCGCTTATCGGAGCTATCCGTGCGAGTTCGCAGATGATTTCTTATGAATTAGCAATGGGGCTTGCGCTTTTAGCGATTATAATGATGAGCGGTTCATTGGATTTAAAAGTAATTGTAGAGCAACAGACGCACGGGAAACTTTGGGGCATTGTACCAGAAGTTTCAGGGATAAACTGGAATATTTTCTATCAGCCTTTTGCTTTTCTTATATTCCTTATCGCTGCACTTGCGGAGACCAACAGACACCCGTTTGACTTGCCAGAGTGCGAATCCGAATTGGTTACAGGGTATTCTACCGAATATTCATCAATGAAATTAGGGCTTTATATGTTTGGTGAGTATGTAAATATGTTTATCTCAAATGCCCTTATCGCTGTGCTGTTCTTCGGTGGGTACAATTATCCTGGTATAGACTGGGTAGCAGAAAACTGGGGAGAAAATGTAGCGGGAGTTTTCAGCATTGTCTCTTTCCTTATAAAAGTATTCTTTGGAATATTCCTCTTTATGTGGATTAGATGGACGATTCCAAGATTCAGATACGATCAGCTAATGCATCTCGGTTGGAAAAAATTAATCCCTTTCGGATTGATAAACCTATTGATAACAGGCGCTATCATATTATTATTTAATAACTAATAGTAGAGATTTAATAGAATAGTTTAGAATTTAAGAGCTAATGGGATTTATACTTTTAGCTAAAACATAAAGAAGAAATGAAATTAACCAATAGATCTAAGGTTGTCTCTAATAAAAAAATGACTTTCAGTGAGAGTATCTATCTCCCTGCGATTATTCAGGGGATGGGTATTACATTGAAGCATATGTTTAAAAAGCCAGGCAGTGTATCTTATCCTGATGAAGAAAAGCCTCGTGCTAAGGTTTGGAGAGGTCGCCATGTCCTCAAAAGAGATGATGAGGGAAGGGAGAGATGTACCGCTTGTGGGCTTTGTGCTGTGGCTTGCCCAGCAGAGGCCATTACAATGACGGCAGCAGAGCGTACGAAAGATGAAAAGCACCTTTACAGAGAAGAAAAATATGCAGCTACTTACGAAATCAATATGATTAGATGTATTTTCTGCGGTCTCTGCGAGGAGGCTTGCCCTAAATCTGCAATCTACCTTACCGATCGCCTTGTAGAGCCAGAGAACAATAGAGGCTCATTTATCTATGGTAAGGAAAAACTCTTAGAATCTATGGATGACAGAATAGATGTGTCTGAAAGACAAAGTGAAAAACAAAGAAACTTTTTAAAATTAAAGAAGTAATGGAGCAATTTCTTTTCTATTTGGTATCGGGGGTAGCGCTTTGTAGTGCGGTTTATTTCGTATTCGCAAAGAATCCGTTGTATTCTTTACTTTCGCTCATCGTTACTTTTTTCTCAATAGCAGGCTTGTATGTATTACTCAATGCACAGTTCTTGGGAATTGTTCAGATAATGGTATATGCAGGGGCTATTATGGTTTTATTCCTCTATATATTAATGATGCTCAACTTAAACAATCAGGATGAAAGTAGAAAGAAGAGCATCAATAAATTCATTGGGATTATTGCCAGTGGGATACTTTTCATCGGTATGCTTGGGGCTTATAGAGGCTTGAAAACAGGAGCCGTAGCACAGGATGTAGACTATTCAGTAGGGCTTACAAAAAATCTTGGTGGGCTTTTGTTTAATGAATATGTCCTCCCGTTTGAGCTTGCTTCAATTCTTATTCTGGCAGGTATTGTAGGTTCAGTATTAATTGGTAAAAGAGATTTATAAGATATTATGGAAGCAAATACTTTTATACAAAGTGTTCCTTTGGAGAACTTTATTGTGCTGAGTACAGTTTTGTTTTGCTTGGGAGTGCTGGGTGTACTACTCAGAAAAAATGCTATCATTATTTTAGGTTGTGTAGAGCTTATGCTCAATTCCGTAAATCTTCTCTTGGCAGCTTTTTCTGCATACAAAGGAAATGGAGATGGGCAGATACTGGTATTCTTCATTATGGTAGTAGCAGCTGCGGAAGTAGCAGTAGGTTTGGCTATCATTGCAATGATTTATCGTAATACAAAATCTGTAGATGTGAGTATTTTAAATAAATTAAAGGGATAATAAGGAATGGAAAATTTAATTTATACTATCATATTACTGCCGCTTATAGGTTTCCTTTTCAATGGATTTTTTGGGGAATACCTTCCAAAGGTTTTAGTGGGGAGTATAGCAACTTTAGCGGTTTTTTCTTCATTTTGTATAGCAGTAAGCCTGTTTCTCAACTTTGATTCTGATAGCCAACCCGTAATAGTAAAGACTTTTGAATGGTTCAGAGTAAATGGTATGCAGGTGAATTTCGGTTTCCAGATTGACCAGCTTTCCCTGATGATGGTGATGATTATCACGGGTATCGGTTCGCTTATCCACCTTTATTCTATCGGTTATATGAGCCACGATACAGGATTTTATAAATTCTTTACTTATCTCAACCTCTTCATTTTCTCAATGCTCCTTTTGGTAATGGGGTCTAATTACCTCATTCTCTTCATCGGCTGGGAAGGTGTAGGTGTTTGCTCCTATCTCTTAATTGGTTTTTGGTTTCAAAACTGGGAGTATGGTAAAGCAGCGAGAAAGGCATTTATAATGAACCGTATTGGGGATTTAGGTTTGCTCATAGGGATTTTTCTTATCGCTCAGCAGACAAATTCTTTGGACTATATCAGTGTAGCCAATAATGCAGGTGTATTTGGAATGGACAGCACTATAATTATCTTCATTACACTGAGTTTATTTATCGGTGCGGTGGGTAAATCGGCACAAGTACCTCTTTACACTTGGCTCCCTGATGCGATGGCGGGGCCTACTCCTGTATCGGCGCTTATCCACGCTGCTACGATGGTTACTGCGGGTATTTACCTCATCGTTCGTTCAAATTTCCTTTATACGCTGGCGCCATCTGTGCAAGATATAATACTGCTTATTGGTCTTCTAACGGCAGCATTAGCTGGGTTCTACGCTCTAAGGCAGAATGATATTAAGAAAGTCTTGGCATATTCTACCGTTTCTCAGCTTGGGTTTATGTTTGTAGCATTGGGCTTAGGGGCTTATACTACAGCGATGTTCCATGTGATGACGCACGCATTCTTTAAAGCGTTGCTCTTTCTCGGTTCTGGTTCTGTAATCCACGCAATGAGCGGAGAGCAAGATATGAGGTATATGGGTGGTTTAAGAAAGTATATCCCTGTTACCCATTGGACATTCCTTATCGGGACCTTGGCAATCTCTGGTATGCCGCTATTCTCTGGTATGATTTCAAAAGATGAAATCCTTATCGCAGCATTTGCTAAGAATCCAGCATTCTGGGTTATACTCTTTGTGCTTGCAGCGGTTACGGCTACTTATATGTTCAGATTATATTACCTTACTTTTTATGGGGATTTTAGAGGCTCGGAGGAGCAGAAGCATCACCTGCACGAGAGCCCTTTAAATATGACTTTACCTTTAATCGTTTTAGCAGTGCTTTCGGTATTTGGAGGTTTCTTTAATCTCCCTCACTTTGTAGGGCACGGTCATTTCTCTTTCCTCAATCAGTGGCTGAGCCCAATCATTACTGAGCAGGGCAAAAGTCTGCACGAAACCTCTGTTTTAGCAGTAGATTTCACAACGGAGATGCTTCTCTTATCCCTTACCATTATAATGTTCTTTACTGTATGGTTTATTGTGAGAAATATCTATGTAAATAAAGCCAAACTCCCTCTTGCTGAGTATTCAGGTTGGGAAAAACTTTCCGCAAAGACCTTGTATGACAATAAAATCTATAATGCTCTCTTTGTAAAAACAGCCGAAGGTTTAGGTAAGGTTCTAAGGGCTTTTGATAAAAATATTTTAGACTCTACCGCTCAGTTTATAGGAGATGGAGCAGAGGACTCTGGTAGAGCGATGAAGAAATTCCAAAATGGAAATGTGGAGAACTATCTGCTGATTATGGCATTGGCAGTAGGAATTATATTAATTATTAACTTTTTACTATAATAATGTATCAGTTATTAGCATTACTACTCATACCTCTTATAGGTTCAGGATTTATTTTCGCGTCTAAAAATGCAGCCGCTAAGTATTTTGCTTTGGGTATAGCCCTCGTTCAGTTAGTTCTCAGCTTTTGTATGCTTTGCAGCTTTGATGCTACTCCTACGGTAGATTCAGCACTGCAATATGAAATCCAGTATCCGTGGTCTAACTTCATAAAAAGCAGCATACATTTCGGTATTGATGGAATGAGTATGCTTATGCTCCTCCTTACCAATATCCTCGTTCCGCTTATTATCCTTTCTTCTTTTAATGAAGATAAATCATACAGGAACTCTTTCTATGCGCTGATTTTATTAATGCAGTTTGGTTTAGTGGGAGTTTTCACAGCATTAGATGGAATTATTTTCTATGCTTTCTGGGAGATTACCTTAATCCCTATCTGGTTTATTGCAGGTATATGGGGGCAGGCAGATAAGAATCCCCGTTTTACAACCAAGTTTTTCGTATTTACATTTGTGGGGTCTCTCTTTATGTTAGCGGGTTTGGTATATCTTTATGCGCTCCCTGATACAGCATCTTTTGCTCTTACAGATTTGTATAATACTACTCTTGATATCAATCAGCAGAACTTGGTATTCTGGTTTATCTTCTTTGCTTTTGCAGTGAAGCTACCTGTATTTCCTTTCCATTCTTGGCAGGCGGATACCTATACTTATTCACCTACTCAGGGTTCTATGCTCCTCTCGGGGATTATGCTAAAGATGGCAGTATTCGGTGTGCTTAGGTATCTTTTACCGATTACACCAGATGCTATTGCAGGTGTTTCTGGGGGTATCGTTGTGGTCTTAGCGGTCATTGGAGTGCTCTATGGTGCTTTAATTGCAATCGTACAAAACGATGCCAAGAGGATTATTGCTTTCTCCTCTCTTTCGCATATCGGTTTATTAACGGCGGGGGTTTTTGCTTCTGCCATACTGAGTGCCAATGGAAACTTTACTACTGAAGGAGGCGAGGGAACTATGGTAATGGCTTTTGCTCACGGTTTAAATGTGGTAGGGCTTTTCTACTGTGCAGATATCCTCTACAAAAGGTTTAATACAAGAGATATTAATCAAATGGGTGGCTTTGCAAGGGTAGCACCGAAGTTCGCTGTTGTGTTTATGATTATCCTTTTCGGCTCACTGGGCGTACCGCTCACCAATGGTTTTATCGGTGAGTTTATCCTTATAAAATCTGTATTTGATTATAATGCCCTTATGGGAGTTATTGCAGGTATTACGGTTATTTTAGCAGCAGCCTATCTACTGAGGTTTTATGCTAAGACAATGTTTGGCAAGGGGAATGATGAGGTGCTGGCTACCGCTAAGGATATTTCGGGTGTAGAATTCATCGTTTTGGCTACACTTTCGGTATTTGTTATCGTGATGGGAGTCTATCCTCAGCCTGTACTGAATATGGTAGATAGCTCTATCGAGTACATCTATCTCACCTTACCTAAAATGAACTAATATCATATATCTTAAAGACCTATCGTAGTTTTAAATTTAAATTAAAGAAATGAGTACACTTATTATAGTTTTTCTTACGGCCATTGTGGTATTATTTTCAGGAACATCGGGGCGAGGTAAGTTTTCCAGATATATTGGTATTGCAGGGCTTTTGCTTGCTTTGGTTGTGAGTTTCCAGCCCGAGTGTTCATTCTTCGCGAAGTATCAGTCAATGTATATTTATGATGAAACGGCAGCGCTGTTTACAAGGATAGCCATCATCATTACTACGCTTATCTTTTTCCTTGGGGGCTTTGCATTGAGCAATCACAGAAGTCATCAGTCCGAGCTCTATGCCCTTATGCTTTTCGCTCTTTGTGGGGGGATTATCCTTTTCGGTTTTGAGAATATGACGGTACTCTTCTTAGGTATAGAAATTCTCTCCATACCGCTTTATGTAATGGCGGGGAGTAGTAAGACCGACTTGCGCTCGATAGAAGCAGCCCTCAAATATTTTCTTATGGGTGCCTTTGCTACGGGTTTCCTTATGTTTGGTGTAGCCCTCGTTTATGGTGCTACAGGTAGCTTTGATATCCATCAAATCGCTCAGTTGAGTACTGAGAATGCTAATGATACAATGTTCATACTCGGAGCTGTGCTTATGCTTGTTGCTTTGGCGTTTAAGACTTCATTGGCACCCTTCCATACTTGGTCGCCAGATGTCTATCAAGGTGCGCCATCCCTCATTACTTCATTTATGGCGAGTGTAGTTAAAATCTCTGCATTTGGTGCTTTCTTTAAGCTGATGACTACTGCGTTTATCGGTATCGCTCCAAGTTGGATTAATATTATCGGTGTGCTTGTGATTATCACACTTCTGCTCTCAAATATTATGGGGCTTGCACAGACCAATGCCAAGAGAATGCTTGCCTATTCCTCCGTATCTCACGCAGGATATATAGCGATGGTATTCTTCGGGTTTAATAACCTCTCCGCAGGGGTATTGGCATTCTATCTTTTTGCGTATTCACTTTCCACCATTGGGGTATTTATGTGCCTGATTTGGGTAGAAAAAATAAAACGAGAAACCTCCTACGAAGCTTTTCGAGGCTTGGCAAAGACCGAACCTCTACTCGCTCTCGTTACTGCTGTCTCTTTATTTTCTATGGCTGGAGTACCGCTTACCGCTGGCTTTATAGGGAAGTTTGGGATATTCGCCCAAGCGATTGGCGTAGCACCATTTCTGGTAGTAGTTGCTGTGATAGGTTCTGCACTCTCTATTGCGTATTACCTAAGGCTGATTATCTCTATGTTCTTTGCAAAAGAATCATCATTTAATACTTCCGAGAGGGTGAGTTTTACTTACAATCTTCTCTCTCTACTGATTATTTTACTGATTATCGGTATAGGTATCTATCCTGACCTTTTTGCTAAAATTCACTAACACCGTAGCCGGTGAGGCACCCACTGCCTGGGGAGCACTTAGCTGTAGCACAGCAGGCACACCTTGCAGGTGATGCACTTAAACTGCGTGGAGAACTCTTAACTAACCACCCACCGCCAAAACCTAGCAGCCAGTCGCTAATTGCTAGCTGCCATCTACTGTCTATAATGCTTATTAGCATATACCAGAAATACTGAAAACTACTTTGCGAAGGTGTCCTAGTATCGGGACACCCTGCTAAGAGTTTCTGGTACCGGGATGGAGTGAAAAACTACTTTGAGAGGATATTTTTACCATTTATTGCCTGCTGCGTACGGCTTACGGCCTTTACGAGGATATTGTTATATGGTGACAGAAAGGAAAACTACTTTGAAAGAGGCTTTTTATTGCTTACTGCCTGCAGCCTATTGCTTATAGCCTAAACTTACCGCTGTTTTATTATTTTTTCGTATTTTAGCACACTAATTTTTCGTATTAAAATAAACTTTATTTATGCATAAAGAAGGAGAAAGACTAATACCGATTAATATTGTAGATGAAATGAAGTCATCTTACATAGATTATTCTATGTCGGTAATTGTTTCAAGGGCGCTGCCAGATGTAAGAGACGGGCTAAAACCAGTGCACAGAAGAGTGCTCTATGGTATGTACGATTTGGGAGTGTTCTCTAATAAAAAACACCTGAAATCTGCAAAAATTGTAGGTGAGGTTATGGGTAATTTCCACCCGCACGGCGACTCTTCTATATATGACACTATGGTGCGTATGGCGCAGGACTGGAGTCTGAGATATCCATTAGTAGACGGGCAGGGTAATTTCGGTTCTATGGATGGAGACCCACCAGCAGCTATGCGTTACACCGAAGCGAGGCTTAAAAAAATATCCGATGAAGTACTCTCAGACTTGGATAAAGATACCGTAGACTTCCAAAACAACTACGACGATAGATTGCAGGAGCCTACCGTACTCTCTACCAAAATCCCAAACCTGCTCGTAAATGGTACTTCGGGAATCGCTGTGGGTATGGCAACTAATATGGCTCCGCACAACCTCTCAGAATCCATAGACGCTATCTGCGCTTATATAGACGACAGAGAGATTAGCATAGACGACCTTATGAAGCATATTCTGGCGCCAGACTTCCCTACGGGAGGGATTATCTACGGATACGATGGCGTGAGAGATGCCTTCCACACAGGGAGAGGGAGAATCGTCCTCCGTGCGAAGACCAACTTCGAAGAGATAGGAAACCGAAATGCCATCATCGTAACCGAAGTGCCTTACCAAGTAAATAAAGCGGAGATGATTGCGCGAACTGCCGAGCTCGTAAAAGAAGATAAAATCCCTGGCATCTACGAAATCCGCGATGAATCCGACAGAAAAGGGCTCCGCATTGTCTATGAACTCAAAAACGACGCTATCCCAAATGTAGTTCTCAATCTGCTCTATAAATACACAGCGCTGCAAACTTCCTTCTCGGTGAATAATATCGCCCTCGTAAAAGGAAGACCCGAGCAGCTTAACCTTAAAGACATCATCCACCACTTTGTAGACCACAGGCACGAGGTTGTCGTAAGGCGCACCGAGTTTGAACTCAAAAAAGCCAAAGAAAGAGCCCACATCCTCGAAGGGTTTATGAAAGTAATCTCCACTCAAGATGCCTTAGACAAAGCGATTTCTATCATTCGCCACTCGGCTACTCCTCAGGAGGCAAAAGAAGGATTAATACAAGAGTTTGAGCTTTCAGAAATACAGGCACAGGCGATATTAGACCTTAGGCTTGCTCGCCTTACGGGTATGGAATTAGATAAAATCCGTGCCGAGTACGAGGAGATTATGGCATTAATACGAGATTTAGAAGATATCCTCTCTAATGAGCCGAGAAGGTATCAAATCATTAAAGATGAACTCTTAGAAGTAAAAGAAAAATACGGCGACGAAAGAAGAACAGAGATAGATTTCTCAGGTGGGGAGATGTCTATAGAAGACTTTATCCCAAATGAAACCGTAGTACTTACGATTTCGCACGCAGGCTATATCAAGAGAACTCCGCTTACCGAATACAAAATACAATCACGAGGTGGCGTAGGAAACAAAGCTGCCACTACCCGAGATGAGGACTTCTTAGAATACATCGTCTCTGCGACCAACCACCAGTATATGCTTTTCTTTACCGAAAAAGGAAAATGCTACTGGCTCCGCGTATTTGAAATCCCCGAAGGGTCTAAAACAGCAAAAGGAAGAGCAATACAAAACCTTATCAATATAGAACCTGATGATAAGATAAAGGCATACATCAGAACCAATGACTTGAAAGATACGGAATATGTAAACCAGATGAGCGTAGTGATGATTACCAAAAACGGTACGATTAAAAAGACTTCGCTTGAGGCATATTCCAGACCGAGATCAAACGGTATCAATGCTATTGAAATCCGAGATAATGACCAACTGCTCGGTGCGAGATTAACCGATGGAAAATCCGAAATAATGATCGCTACCAAAAACGGAAAATGTATCCGTTTCTCAGAGGAAATCGTCCGCGAAGTAGGGCGCGGCTCCATCGGTGTGCGAGGTATCACCCTTGAAGCTGGTGATGAGGTTATCGGAATGATTGCAATAGAAGATGTGGAAAAAGAATCCGTACTCGTAGTATCCGAAAGAGGATATGGCAAGCGCTCTGCAGTGGAAGATTACAGAATTACCAACCGAGGAGGCAAGGGAGTTATTACCCTCAACATTACCGAGAAAACGGGTAGCCTTATCGCAATTCAGAATGTAACCGATGAAGATGGATTAATGATTATTAATAAATCAGGCGTTGCTATCCGAATGGGTATGGATGAGCTCAGAATTATGGGTAGAAATACTCAGGGTGTGAAAGTCATTAACCTGAAAAATAATGATGCGATTGCAGCCATTGCAAAAGTAGAAATGGACAGAGATGTGGAAGATGGAGAAGGAAATGAAGCCGTAGAAAATACAGGACAAACCTCTGATTCTACTGAAAATCTGAATAGCGAAAGTGCAGAATAAATCAATTTAAAAACATAAAATCTTTATACAATGAGAAAAGTAATTTTAAGTCTGGCAATCATAGCTACATCATTAGCATTTGCACAGAAAAAGGAAATCTCAGCGGCTGTAAAATCCGTAGATACAGGTGATGCTGCTGGAGCATTAGCAAAGATAAGCGAAGCAGAAGCTGCTTTTGGAAATGATACTACTGTTTTAGAACCTTCTCTATTAGAAAAATACTATTATGCTAAGGGATTGGCATTGTTCAGAACTGGGAATGTTCAGCAGGGAGCAGAACTACTTGGGAAAATAGGCGAACTGGGAAAATCTAAAATCTATGTAGGTAAAAACGGTAAGCAAAAACTGTATTTCGTAGGTATGGATGCCGCTAAGCAATCAGGGCTTAATAATCTGAAAGAAGAAACTTATAGCCCCGAATATGCATCAAAACTCGGAGAGATACTGAACCCATCTCTTCAAGCAGCGAATAAAGCAGCAATGGATGCCTATAATGCAAAAGATTATGCAAAGGCAGCTCCTAAGTTTGCGGAAGTCTATAACCTGCTAAAAGCTGTGGGGCAAGACAATAAGCAGTATTTGTATTATTCAGCTATTACCTATGCTTTGGCTAAGGATCATACCAATGCGATTAATTCGTATAAATATCTGATAGATTCTGGCTATACAGGAGTAGAAACACGATATTTAGCAAAAAATAAAAAGACCAATGAGGTAGAAAACCTCGATAAAAACTCTTGGGAGCTCTTAAAGAAAGCTGCGGGAGGAGATTATACAGACTTCAAAACTGAAGTTACTAAAAGTGTAGAGGAAGAGCTCTATGAAACGCTTGTAGGTCTTCTATCTGAAAATGATAGATATGATGAGGCAATTGTCTATGCAGATAAGGGACTGAAAAAATTCCCTAAGAATGTAAAACTTAATAACTCTAAGGGGCTTGCTTATTATAAGTCTGGTAAAACAGAGGAGTTTATTGCATCATTAAAACAAACGCTGGAGCAAAATCCGAAGGATAAAGATGCTTGGTATAACCTCGGGGTAATGGTAAGCAAAGACCCTGCGAAGCAGGAAGAGGCACTCGGTTATTTTAAAAAGGCTGTAGAACTGGATCCTAAGTTTGCAAATGCTTGGCAGAATTTAGTGTATGTAACTATTGGAGACGATGAGAAAACGATAGACGAGTACAACAAACTGAGGAAATCTGGCAAGATAGAAGCGGCCAACAAAGTGATTGAAGCAAGGAGAAAGAGATTAGCAGAAGCGCTTCCGTATGCAGAAAAGTGGTACGAGTCAGATCCTAACAGTATAGATGCGGTTTCTCAGCTGAAAGGGCTTTATACTTCGCTAAAAAATGAGGCTAAGGCTAAGGAATTTAGAGCTAAGGAAGAATCAATGAAGAAATAATCTCATTGTATATAAAATTTAATGGGGGAAGAGAGGTAGTGATTTACCTCTCTTCTATTTTTGGATTTAAGCTTTATCCTTCAGCCTTTGTTTTGCGGTATTCCAAAGCTCATCGAGGAGAGGGAGAGGCTGGTCAGCAAGGCTGATGCGCTTATCAGCAGCTAATTTTTCCATTTCCTGAAAGCGGGAGATAAACTTAGCGTTGGTTCGCTCTAAAGCCGCATCTGGATTAATCCCTGCAATCCGTGAATAATTAATAATAGAGAATAAAACATCTCCAAGCTCTTCTTCTTTCTTTTGAGTATCGGTCTCGGCTTTCATCTCGCGGATTTCTTCTTCCACTTTTTGCCAGGCTTCATCCGCATTGGGGAAGTCAAAACCTACACCTCGCACTTTATCCTGAATTCTATAGGCTTTTATAAGGCTGGGCAAGCCTTTTGGAACCCCAGAGAGTATGGATTTATTTCCCTCTTTTAGTTTGAGCTTTTCCCAGTTTTGTTTTACTTCTTCTTCGTCTGAAACTTGAGTATCAGCATATATATGTGGATGGCGGAAGATGAGTTTTTCATTTAAGGAGTTGATTACATCAGCAATATCAAAGGCTTTTTTCTCTGAAGCTATTTTAGAATAAAATATAAGGTGGAGGAGTACATCTCCGAGCTCTTTTTTTATCTCTGGGAGGTCTTCGTTTAGGAGTGCATCGGTCAGTTCATAGGTCTCTTCAAGGGTGAGATGCCGCAGCGTTTGCAGGGTTTGTTTCCTATCCCAAGGGCATTTTTCTCTAAGCTCGTCCATTATGTCTAATAATCGCCCAAAAGCCTCTATTTTCTCTTGTTTTGTATTCATTTCTGAGATGATTTTTATGCCTCAAAAGTACAATTTCTCACCTGCTTCCTCCAAAGGGAAAAGAGATAGAGAATATAAGAGCAAAAACTTTTGATTTTAAACAAAAATGAAGATAGAATTTGCAAAAATCTTTGCATAAGCACTATTTACCATCATTTTTACACCACAAACCCCACAAAATAAGGGAGCATTGCCCCCTTATTTTTTTATTTCGTTACTTTTCCGTCGCTAATCATCCACAAACCGATAAAAGTCAGCATTCCATTAATGATAAGCAGCTCCAAACCAATCCTAAAATCACCAAAAAGAAAGCCCTGATACTTATCTATAACAAACGAAATCACTGGCGAAGCAATACACACATAAGGCACAAGACGGTCTTTCACTTTATAGCGAGTAAAGATGCCAAATGCAAAGAGACCCAGCAGTGGGCCATAAGTAAAGCCCGCGAGTTTAAGGATAAGGCCAATCATTGAATTATCATCTATCCATTTAAAGAGGAGAACCATCATCAGGAAAGAAAAAGCGACCCAAAGGTGAACCTTCTTCCTAAATTTTTCCTTTTGCTTTGCCTCCCAGCTCTTGTCGTTTAGCCCAAATACATCTATGCAGAGCGAGGATGTAAGCGCCGTCATCGCGCCATCGGCACTGGGGAAGAGCGCCGAAATCAGTGCAATAAGAAATATAATAGAAATATAGAACGGCATATGGTTGAGCGCAATTTCTGGGAAGAGTTTATCCCCCGTAGCCTCTATTCCTTCCTGCGCTCCGAAGAGGTACAGCAGCCCCCCCATATAGAGGAAGAGCAAGATAACGCCAAACAAGATAAACCCAAGGCTTACCATATTCTTTTGGCTATCTTTTAGGCTGGTTACGGAGAGAGATTTCTGCATCATCTCTTGGTCTATCCCCGTCATTGTAAGGGTGATAAACGCCCCAGCAAGAACCTGCTTCACGAAGAAGCCCGCAGAGTTTATATCGGTATTAAAGACCCTCGTATAGCCCTTCTCGCTCATCATCCTAAGGCTCTCGCCAAAGTTAATATCAAGGTGGCTCAGCATATAATAAGTACAAATCACCAAACCGAGAAGCATACAAGTCGTTTGCAGCGTATCGGTCCAAACAATGGTCTTTACGCCCCCCTCATAAGTATAGAGGATAATCATCGTGAGGATGGCGAGCGTTGTTGCAATAAACGGTACGCCCAAGCTATCAAGAATGCTCACTTGCAGGATATTTACCACGAGATAAAGCCTCGCCGTAGCCCCTACCAAGCGAGAAACAATGAATATCCAAGCACCGGATTTATACGAGAGCTGCCCCATTCGCTGCTGGAGGTAGCCGTAAATCGAAGTCAGTTTCAAGCGATAATAAAGTGGCAAGAGTACATACGCTATTGTGATATATCCGATCACATAGCCCAGCGTGATTTGCAAATACCCAAAATTGTCCTTCCCCACAAACCCTGGTACGCTCACAAAGGTTACTCCGGAGAGTGAAGTCCCTATCATACCAAATGCTACGAGCATCCAGTTACTCTTTCGGTTTCCTATGAAGAAGCTATCGTTATCACTCCCTTTCCCAGTGCGATACGCTACCCACAGCAGGAGGGCAAAGTAGGCTATAATAATGAATAAAAAAAGTTTTGTAGCCATTCTTAATCTTATTTTTTTAAAGCCCACAAATATAATGAATGATACATAACATCAAATAAAATCATTTGTAATAGTGCAGGAGGTATTTATTGCAATACTGAGTAAACCAATTATAATACAATCCCAAATTACCTGCATTGTAAAAATTATTTGGCATTTGTACTCATAGTTCGCTAACTAAGGTGTACAGTTTATATTGTCTATAGTATATACTCCTTTATTTAGAAGGAGATCAAGGGTTTCTTTACCATTTTGGGGATTTATATTTACTGCACGGGTTCCCGCAGTATGTAGATAGGTTGTGTAGCCGTTTTCCAGAGCATCTAAACAGGTATATTTTACACAGTAGTCCAGCGCCAGACCAGCAATTTCTATTGTTTTTATCCCTTTTGATCTCAAATAATCATCCAAATCCGTTTTCATAAACCTATGATTATCCTGAAACGCAGAATAGGAATCAAATTCAGGGTGAGTGCCTTTTTTTATAATATGGGTAGCTTTACTGGTATCCAAATCCTTATGAAATTTCGCCCCAAAGCTCCCCTGCACACAATGCTTTGGCCACATTATCTGAGGGGTACCATTTAGCGAGATAATATCGCCCACCTTCTTATCATTATTAGATGCAAAACTCTTATGATGAGCAGGATGCCAGTCCTGAGTAAAGATAATTTCATCATAATCATTCCTTTTTATAAGGGTATTAATATAGGGTATAATTTCATTCGCACCAGGTACAGCTAATGCACCTCCTTTGCAGAAATCATTCTGCACATCTACTACAATTAATGCCTTTTTCATAATGAAAACTTTATTATTTAAACGCTCAAAGGTAATGATTTTATTGAAAAAACACCGACATTTGCATTAAATTGGCACGGTTTTGATAGACTACAGCAAATTAAATTCAAGAATTATGAAAAACTTATTTCTAATAGGAGCTTTGGGCTCTGCGTTGGCGGTAGCATCTTGCTCGCCTACAAAAATAGCACAGAATAAAAAGAATAAGACAGACTTTGCAAAGCTCAAAGGCAATTGGCAGATTACAAGCGTGGATTATGACCATAATTATCGTGTAAAACCTTTTGATGAAGGCATTGATGCGCAGTGCTTCGTCGGTAGTCAATGGAAATTGGTGCCCAATAACTACTCTGGTACCTATGCGCTCCTCGGTGGAGGCCGTTGCCCATCGTTTTCCAGAGTTATAAAGTTTGAGCTTGTGGATGGTGCAGAGTTTAAGTTTAAAAAAATAGTAGAGGGAACCAAGGCTAAGGACAATATAGCAGGATACTCTCTCTATCTCCTCGACCAAACCGATACTTCCTTCAGCTTAGAACAGAATGTAAGCGGTGTAAGAATCGTTTATAACTTCCAAAAGACAAATTAGAAATTAGGAAAGTATTTAATAATTAATTTTAAAAATCATAAAAATGAATATTAGTAAAATAAAAGTAGCATCTGTATTCTTAGGTTCAGCATTATTATTATCGAGCTGTGAATCTGTACAGAATGCAAATAATCAGCAGAAAGGAACAGCAATAGGCGCTGCTACAGGAGCCGTATTAGGAGCAGTGATAGGAAATAATGTTGGAAGTGGTAAGAATTCTGAGCTTGGTGCTGTACTCGGTGCAGTAGTCGGTGGTGCAGCAGGTAATGTCATCGGTAGAAAGATGGATAAGCAGGCAAAAGAGATAAAAGAAACCCTACCAGGTGCAGAAGTAGAAAGAGTGGGAGAGGGTATTAAAGTAACAATGAAAGAAAATATTGTAAACTTTGCTTTCGATTCCTCTAATCTTACTTCTGCTGCAAAAACAAATCTCGATAAACTTGCAAAAGTCCTCAAAAATAATCCAGATACCAATATCAATATTTATGGTCATACCGATAGTAAGGGCTCAGATTCTTATAATCTTGCATTATCTGAGAGAAGAGCAAATGCAGTGAAGTCTTACCTTTCTTCCAAAGGAATTTCTTCTAGCAGAATGATCGCTACTGGAATGGGAGAGAGCAATCCTGTAGCAACTAATGATACTGAATCAGGAAGAGCACAAAACAGACGCGTAGAATTTGCCATCACCGCAAATCAAGATATGATTAATGATGCTCATAGCGGTAACTAATAAGGTATTAAAATAACAATGATATTATTACTCCTCTATTTGTAGAGGAGTACTTTTTTGAAAGAAGTATCTCTTCTTTTCATTATTCTAGCAGGTACAAGGTTTTATTACGGAATGTTCTTATTTTTGCAACTAATTATTCAGATAAAATGAAACCATCTTTAGCAAGAGGAACCAGAGACTTTACGGCTTCGGAAGTAGCCAAAAGGAAATATATTATAGAGATATTGCAGAAGAATTTTGAGCTTTTTGGCTTTCAGCCATTAGAAACTCCGAGCTTTGAAAACCTCTCTACACTTACGGGAAAATACGGTGAGGAGGGCGACAGACTCATTTTTAAAATTCTGAACTCAGGAGATTATGTGGCAAAGGTCTCCGATGAAGATTGGACAGAAAAAAACTCCCAAAAGCTCACCTCTAAAATATCTGAGAAGGCACTTCGGTATGATCTTACCGTACCTTTCGCCCGGTTTATTGCAATGAACCACGGCAAGCTCACATTCCCCTTTAAGCGCTATCAGATTCAACCCGTTTGGAGGGCAGATAGACCTGCAAAAGGGCGTTTCAGAGAGTTTTATCAGTGTGATGCAGATATCGTAGGTAGCGAAAGCCTTTGGCAGGAGATAGATTTAATTCAGCTGTATTTAAAATCTTTCAATGACCTTAAATTACCTGTGAAAATCCATATTAATAACAGAAAAATCCTCTCTGGATTGGCAGATTATGCAGGTATTTCTCATCAGCTCATCGATTTCACCATTGCCTTAGACAAGCTCGATAAAATCGGAAAAGAAGGCGTTATAAAGGAACTTCAAGAGAAGAATATCCCCCAGCAAGCGATAGAGAAATTAGATTTTCTTTTCGGAGGGAAGTCTCAAACGGAAGTCTTAGCGCTATTAAAATCCAATTTTGAGTCCTCAGAGATGGGAAGAGCAGGCATAGAAGAGCTGAAATTTGTCTTAAAACATTGCAAAGCCTTAGGGATAGAACAGGAACTCGTGTTTGACATTACCCTTGCCAGAGGACTGGATTACTACACTGGGGCAATCTTTGAGGTAAAGGCAGAAGGCATAGAGCTCGGCTCCATAGGTGGTGGAGGAAGATACAATAACCTTACAGAGATTTTTGATGTGAAGAATATCCCTGGTATTGGGATCTCTTTCGGATTGGACAGAATCTACCTCGCCCTCGAGGAGCTCAACCTATTTCCAGAGGATATAATGGATGATAATATCGAGTATCTCTTTGCTAATTATGGGGATGAAGAAGCTCTTGTGGCACAGAGAATCATCGCTGAACTAAGGAAAAAAGGCATAAGCGCTGAGCTCTACCCAGAAGCAGGAAAAATGAAGAAATTCTTCACTTATAGCGAGAAAAGAGGGGTGAAGAATTTAGTTTTCGTAGGCGATAAGGAGATTCAAAACAATACAGTTACCATAAAAAACCAGCAAACAGGCGAACAGAGGGAGCTTCCTCTATCCGAATTTTGGGGTTAAGAGTTTAGACTTCTTCTGCCTCTTCCATTAGTTTGAGGTAAGTTATATAGCGGGATTCAGAGATGAGTCCCGTTTCTACTTGAGCAAGTACAGCACATTTCGGTTCATTGATGTGCAGGCAGTTGTGAAACTTACACTCCCTTCCGCTTTCAAAGATTTCAGGAAAGAAGTGCTGTATCTCTTCCTTCGTTACATCTATCATTGCAAACTCCCTTACTCCAGGGGTATCTATCACGCTCCCTCCAAACTTCCAGAAGTGCATCTGAGCAAAAGTAGTGGTGTGTTTGCCTTTGAGGTGTGCATCTGAGATTTCTCCCGTTTTAAGATTTAAGTCAGGCTGAAGGGCATTAACCAAAGTAGATTTACCACAACCCGAATGACCGAAAAACACCGATATTTTATCCTTGATGAATCCTTGCAGGATGTCCAAATTCTCTTTGGATACAGATGAAGTTTGCAGGGTTTCATAGCCGATACTTTCGTAGATACTCGCTACTTCGGATAGGAGGCTGAGCTCCTCATCATTCAGTGTATCGGTTTTATTAAAGAGGATGAGGGGCTTTATGTTGTATGCCTCACAGCAGGCAAGGAATCTGTCTAAAAAGCCGAGTGAAGTTTCTGGGAATTTCAAGGTGAAGATAAAGCAGGCAATATCTATATTAGAGGCGATGATGTGCGATTCTTTGGAGAGGTTTACAGACTTTCGGATGAGGTAGTTCTTCCTTGCTTCTATCTTCGTTATCCACGCAATATGATCCTGCTCCAGCTGAAATTCTACAATATCTCCTACAGCGAGGGGATTGGTTAGTCGGGTTTTTAGCATTTTAAATTTCCCTCTTATCCTCGCCTCATATACAGTGTGGGTATCGTGCTCCAAGACCTGATACCAGCTCCCTGTTGATTTTATTACTAAGCCTTTCAAGTTTTTAGATTATTGCTTTATCATTATACTGTTTTGCACCTCTATGGATGCTTCGTGTATCGCCTTAAAGATTTTTTCTATAAAGTCTTGGGACAATCCCGTTTCCAGTGCCTTTGCAGCAGCATATTCAGTAATGATTTTCCATCTATCAGGCTGGAAGATTGCGATATTATTCTCCTTTTTCAGCGCTCCAATTTTCTCCGATATTTTCATTCTACTGCGCAGGAGTTCCATTAGTTGGAAATCTATATCCGAGATTAATGTACGGTGGTTTTCCAGCTCTTTCTCATAGCCTGAAATATCTGTTTTCCTTACTTTCAGCTGGCTGATGAGCGCTGCTAATACCTCTGGAGTTATTTGCTGCTGAGCATCGCTCCACGCATCATCTGGGCTGCTGTGGGTCTCTATCATTGCCCCTTGATAGCCTACATTTAACGCCTCTTGGGTAATGCCTGCCAGCCCCGTTCGGTTACCGCAGATATGCGATGGGTCTACAATGATGGGGATGTTTGGGTATTCCCTCTTAAAATCAAGGGCAATTTGCCAGTTGGGCGTATTTCTGTACTTTGTTTTCTGGTATGAGGAGAAGCCTCGATGTATCACTCCGATATTCTTTACTCCCTGCCCGAGTAGCCTTTCCAAAGCACCTATCCACAGGGCTAAGTCAGGATTTACAGGATTCTTCACGAGGATGATTTTATCCGTCCCGCGAAGTGCTGAAGCTATTTCCTGCACCGTGAAGGGGTTTACCGTAGAGCGCGCACCTATCCAGAGTATATCTATATCGGCTTCCAGAGCGGCTTCTATATGGTGGGCATTCGCCACTTCGGTTGCGGTTTTAAATCCGAATTCTTCCTTTACCTTTTTCAGCCAACCCAGACCGATGGCTCCTACCCCTTCAAATCCGTTGGGCTTTGTTCGCGGTTTCCATATTCCTGCACGGAATACAGGCACACTTGCTCCTGTTTCTTTTATCCTCCTTGCTGTTTCCAGCACTTGTGCTTCGCTTTCTGCACTGCACGGACCAGCAATAATAAGCGGCTCCGAGTATTCGTGTATCCAATTATTTTCTAAATCCTGTAAATTCATAGCCCTTCAATAGCACTAAAAAGTTGGAGGCAAAGATAATAAAACCGTTGTAGGCAGCAAGCTCCTTAGCACACCTTGCAGGTGGCACACTTACACCGTAGCCGGTGAGGCACTTACCCACTAGCGTGGGGAGCACTTACCACAAACTAACCACACACCGCCAATAGCTAATAGCCAGAAGCTACTTTATTTCCTGACGCCAGCAATAAAACTTCCTAACACAAGGAGGGAATTTTCTGTACTATTTGAATTATCTTTTTTTTGATAAGAATAGAAGATTTTTTAAAGATATCTGAATTGAGATACTTTATTTAAGGTAAGTGTCCCTCGTGTTAATGAGTTAGCTAAGCGCCTCACCTGCAAGGTGTGCTCCCCACGCAATGGATAAGCGCGCCACCTGCAAGGTGTGTCTAAGAGCCTGCCGTGCTACGGCTGGCATAGTTTTTACAAAAGGAGGGGGAGAAAAAATAGAAAATATGTTAGGATATTATGTAATTATTGGTCTTACGATGCTCGCGAGCTGGTGGGTATCGTCTCGTTTAAAGTCTAAGTTTCAGTATTATTCACAGGTATATCTGAGGAATGGTATGTCGGGAAAGGAAGTCGCTGAAAAGATGCTTCGCGATAATGGAATTTATGATGTAAAGGTCATTTCTGTACAAGGTCAGCTTACGGATCATTATAATCCGATGGATAAGACTGTCAATTTGTCCGAAGCTGTATATACAGAGAGGAATGCTGCTGCCGCGGCGGTGGCTGCTCACGAGGTAGGGCACGCAGTACAGCACGCTGTGGGCTATTCTATGCTTCAGTTGAGGTCTAAACTCGTCCCGATGGTGAATATTAGCTCAACTCTTTCTCAGTTTGTCATAATGGCAGGTATTGCTACGATGATTGGTACTCGAACAATAGAAAATCCGCAGGGGAATACCTTAGTATTGGCAATCGGAGTTGCATTGTTTGCTGTAACTACTCTTTTTGCATTCATCACCCTTCCTGTGGAGTATGATGCGAGCAAGAGAGCGATGAAGTGGCTTAAAAGTACAGGTACGGTAACCGATGAGGAGTATGTAGGGGTGGAGGATAGCCTTAGATGGGCGGCACGAACCTATGTAGTAGCGGCACTTGGCTCCCTCGGTCAGCTGATGTACTGGGCATCTATGCTTGTGGGTGGGCGTAGGGATTAGACCCGCTCAGGGAAAGGTATAAGAAAGATGATGCATCTCGGAGAGCTGTTCCGAGATGCCTTTTTTATGTGCTAATTTCAGTGTGGCAGTTATGCGACACTGTTCCGCAGTTTCAAAGTTGAGGATTTTAGCATCGTATTTATTCAGAAGGGTGAAGACGAGGTTTTGATGGGAATAATTAAAGCTGATTTCTATCGTAGTTTCCAGTTCTTTTGTGATGATTTCGGCTTCGTCTAGCGTTATCTTTGCCGATTCTTTATAGGTTTTCACGAGACCGCCTACACCGAGCTTTATTCCTCCGTAATACCTCACTACGACTACCAGTACATTGGTAATATCGTGTGCCAGTAGCTGATTAAATATCGGTAAGCCCGCACTGCCTGAGGGCTCTCCATCGTCATTCGCACGGTAATTTTCACCCTTAAGCCCCAATCGGAAAGCGTAGCAATGATGGGTAGCTTTGGGATGATCTTCGTAGATTTTTTCTAAGCGTTGTTTTATCTCCTCTTCAGAATTTACAGGGTAGGCAAAGCCGATGAATTTGCTGCCTTTTTCCTTCAAAAGGGTGTTTTCAATGGGAGATTTTATGCTGTTGTACTGATGCACTTTTGGGGTAGAGTTTTAAGGGGGATGCTAAAAAGAAACCTCGTAGATTTTATCCCAGAGCTTTCCTGTTACCAGCATTTTACCGTCTTTAAAGGCTATTCCGTTCAGTACATCATCATCGCCAGTGGTATGTTTTTTTGCCAGTTCGGTAAAGTTAAATTTCCCTACTACTTCCCCAGTTTTAGGGTTTATTTTCAGGATAAAAGGCTTCTGCCACACATTGGCGTAGATAAATCCGTCGTGATACTCCAGTTCGTTGAGGTTATCATAAATCTCTTTATTTCCCGCTACAGAAATCTGTCTTATCACTTCTGATGGCTTTTCAGGATTGAGGAAATAGAGGTTCTTTGAGCCGTCGGAGAGGATGAGTTCTTTGCCATTGTAGGTAAGTCCCCAGCCTTCACCGATGATATTGGGATAATCAAATTGAGAGAGGAGTTTTAGGCTGTTTTTATCGTAAATAAAGCCTGTTTTATTCCTCCAAGTGAGCTGATAGACTTTATCGCCAACGATAGTTGCCCCCTCTGAGAATACTTCATCTGGCTGAGGAGTAGAAGCTATGGGTGTAGTCTCTCCAAGCGAATATTTCCATATTTTTGAGCTTCCATTTTGTCCATCGCTTTCGTAAATCGTGCTTCCTTCAATCTGGAAGCCCTGCGTAAATACCTTTTCTTTATTGTATTCTTTCTCTATTTTGAAGTTTATATTTTTCTCCTCCGTCTTTGAGAAAACATTGATTATAGCGTCTTGGTAAAGGCTTTCTCCATCTTTCTTTTGGATGATGAAAGTTACCGCATTGTCCCCAAGAGAGAAAAAATCTGGGCTAATGGCGAGGGTATTGGTTTCCTTATCCCCAAAGCTGATACTGATGCTCTCTGCATTCTCCAAAACCTCTGCAGGTAGGCTAATTTTATCCCCAAAGTGGTAGCCTTTTTCCTCCATAGAAGTGTTGAAATCATTGAGTGTATTGAGGATTTTTTCGTCTTTATTGCAGGAAGTAAGAAGTCCCAAGGCACATATCCCGATGATGATTGATTTTTTCATTTTCTTTGCTAAAATTTGCCTCAAAAATACAACAATTAGCCCTTTTGGCAATAGAGGCTTAGTTTTATTCGCTTCTGTTTTGGCTCATTACATTCTGGGTTTTAGTATTTTTGTGCATTAGAAATATAAGTGTATGAAAATTCTACATACGGCGGACTGGCATTTGGGTAAAAAGTTAGACAGATTCTCTCGCCTCGAAGAACAAACAGCCGTGATGGACGAGCTCCTCAACCTCGCCGAGCAGCAGCAGGTAGATTTAGTGCTTGTCGCAGGCGATTTATTTGATAGTTTCTACCCCAGCACTGCAGCGATAGACCTTTTCTATAAGTCGCTAAAGCGCCTCGCAAAAGAGGGGAGCCGTGCCGTTGTTGCGATTGCCGGCAACCACGATTCTCCCTCCCTCATCGATGCTCCGAACCCTCTCGCGAGGGAGTGTGGCATCATCCTCATCGGTCAGCCCAACGCCGAGGTTCCACCATTCGAGCTCAGAGACTTCAGGATTACAAAATCTGAATCTGGGTTTATCGAAATTCAGTTCAAGAAATATGACTATCCCGTGCGGATACTTCACACGCCTTATGCGAATGAAATTCGGCTAAAACAAAACCTCGAAGAAGAAAAAGAAAATAAGCTCAACCAAATTTTAGCAGACAATTGGCGCTCTCTGGCAGATAAATTCTGCGATGATAAAGGCGTAAATCTCCTCATTACTCACCTTTATATGAATCCGAAAGAGGGTGAGATTCTCGAAGAGCCCGACGGCGAAAAGCCGATAAAGATAGGGAATGCAGATATGATTTTCTCCGATGCCATACCCCCTCAGGTGCAGTATACGGCACTGGGGCATTTGCACGGATATAAGAATATCGGCACAGAAACCCACCCGATTGTCTATTCATCCTCGCCCATAGCATACAGTTTTAGCGAGGCGGGGCAAGCCAAATACGCCGTCATCATCACTGCAGAGCCCGCGAAGCCCGTTACCTTTGAAAAGCACCCCCTCAGCAGCGGAAAGCCACTGCATAGAAAGTCTTTCAAAGGCGTAGATGCCGCTTTAGAATGGCTTAGAGAGCACCCTCACACTCTTGTAGAGCTCACTCTGGAAACCGAAGACTTTTTAAAAGCTGAAGAATGGAAAATGCTTTACCAAACCCATCAAGGCATTGTTTATTTAATCCCAAAGCTCTCGCAAAAGCAGGCAGAGAGCCCAAAAGAGGAGAGAGAAATTAATCTTAACCAAAGCATAAACTCGGTTTTTGAGGATTATTTCAGATATAAAATGGAGGGGCAAAACCCTAATCAAGAACTGAAAGATTTGTTTAATGAAATCCTAACAGCAGAATAAATGTTACCACTAAAATTAATCATAGAAGGGCTGTATTCGTATCAGCAGCGGCAGACGATAGATTTTTCCCAGCTTACATCGGCGGGGGGGTTCGGTATTTTTGGGGCTGTCGGCTCTGGGAAGTCCTCCATATTAGAGGCGATTACCTTTGCGCTTTATGGCGAAACCGAAAGGCTTAATCAGCGGGATAAGCGCACCTATAATATGATGAACTTAAAGTCTAATCTTTCCTATATCTGCTTTGAATTTCAAAACTTCGAGGAAAAAAAGTTCCGCATTATAAGAGAATCTAAACGAAGTTCCAAGAGGTTCGAAGAGGTGAGTAAGACTACAGCTACTTTCTACGAATGGAAAAATAATGACTGGCTCCCGTTAGACCATACCAATGCAGAGAAAATTATCGGGCTCAGCTATACCAACTTTAAGCGGACGATTATCATTCCCCAAGGGCAGTTTAAGGAGTTCATCGAGCTCGGAGCAAAGGATAGAACTACAATGATGAAGGAGATTTTCAGCCTTGAAAAATTTGATTTGGCTGAAAAAGCAAAGCTCCTCAACGAAAGGAATAATACCATTCTCCATTATCTCGAAGGGCAGTTAAAAAGTTTTGAGCAGGTAACCGAAGAGCAGATTAATGAAAATAAAACCCATCTCGCCACAGAGAAAAAAGCCTTTAAGGAAATCAGTCTCGCCTTTGAGAAAATCACAGAGGAATATCAGCTGCTAAAGCTGTTAAAAACCGATTGGGAAGCGCTTATAGATAAAAAGAAAAAATTCAATACCTTCGCCCAAAGAGAAGCAGAATTTACCCAAAAAGCCCAGCAAGCCGATCAGTTCGAGGCGGTGTATAAAGCATTCTATACTCTTCTTTCAGATGAGAGAAGATTAAAAACAGAATTACAGTCAGCACAGGAAAAAAGGGACCATCAGAAAATAGAACTCAGCCAAACTCAAGTGAATGAGCAGAAACTAAAAAATGAGCTGAGCAGCCTCCTTCCCCTGTATGAAAATCTCAGCAAAACAAAAGAAGAGGAGCAGGATTTAGTCAATATTCTCCAAATATTACACCTTTCCCATAGCTTTGATATCCTTAACCAAAGAATACAAAAAGGGAATAAAGAAATAGAAAAAACAGAGCAGATTTTAGAAGAAAAAAAGAGAGAAATAGAGGCATTAGATAAGAAAATATCAGAACAAAAAGCGCTTAAAATAGATCACCAGCTTATCAGCAACCTGAGCCAGTGGTTTGATAAAAAAATCAACCTTACCGAGAGAAAACAAAAGCAGAAAGACAGGATAAAAGAAATACAAAATCAGCTCAACCGTATTGATGAAGAGATGAAGAATATTCCTCTATTTTCAGAGGGGGATGGTGGAGATTTTAAGGCGAAACTTTCCATAGAAACCGAGCGATTGGAGAAACAAAAAGCTGAGCTTTCTAAAAAGAAGAACCAGCTGGAAGTACAGAGAGAGCTCTCACAATTCACAACGGCGCTGCATTCAGGCGAGTCGTGCCCGCTTTGTGGTTCTAAGGAGCACCCCAATATCACCCATTTTGAAGATGTGAGCGAGGCTCTTTCAGGTGTAGAAAAAGAATGGGAAAGCATAGAACGACAGCTGAAAACCTTACTCTCTCAGGAGAAAGATTGGGAAAACAGTTTGGGCAAGCGACAGTCTTTGGAAGAGCAATTCCAAAAGGAAGATACCGAGCTAAAAGAGATAGATTTGCAAATCTCGGCTCATCATCGTCTTTTTATTTGGGAGGGTTTCAGTGCAGATGATTTTGAGGGCTTTCAGCAGAAAAAGCAGCAGAGCTTTGAGGTAGAAAAGCAAATAGAAAAATTAGAGTCTCAAAAATTAGAAATTCAAAAATCCCAAGAGCAGGAAACTGAAAATCTAGGGAAGTACAGGAAAGGCTTAGAA